>Ga0272440_1000101_pt1 | contig 69599 bp, 61 predicted proteins | sample SSMMMBAug17_FD_192440 | JGI IMG/M metagenome (GOLD analysis project Ga0272440, IMG submission 192440) | Marine sediment archaeal communities from Little Sippewissett salt marsh, Falmouth, MA, United States - SSM-MMB-Aug17 | ecosystem: Environmental > Aquatic > Marine > Wetlands > Sediment ... | reverse complement strand
CTGTTCCGCCTATCTAAACCCCGAGCAATACAAATCTTTAATATATGGGGGCGTAGCTCAGTTTGGTTAGAGCGCCGGCCTGTCACGCCGGAGGTCGCGAGTTCGAGTCTCGTCGTCCCCGCCTTATCAATGGTTTACAGAGATTCCTCTTTTTCTATGAGCATATCCTTTGCTAAATATCTTTCTTAAAAAGTCTTTAACATGTTTCTTTTTTATTGGTTGAAACATAAGTAAGCGGTCATAAATTTTCGGGTAGATCGTAGTAAATATTTTGTTATTCGTTTGGTTGGTCGAACCTTATGTTCGCCTCGAACAAAAAACCAGTATCAAACCTATGAGCAAAACCAATGTAGGGGCGAACCTTGTGTTCGCCCTCCGAAATAAACACAGTCTTTTAATCATCTTATTCATCTTCTTCAGTGTAATCCTGGTTCAAAAAATGGTGAGAGATAATTTAAATTCCGGCATTTTGGTTACACTCTAATTATTTGATCTGAAATTGAATTCCACACGGGTATAGGATATAAACTTTTCAGTTAACGAGAACCTTTGGAATTTCTGAAACGTTTGAAAAAAATATGTGGAATGATGAAAATTTTTTCGAAATTGTGGAAAAGGTTAGAATGTGTATTTAACATACTCTGGTCAGGAATACAGGCTAATTGACATATTGAATACCTTTTAAAACATTCAACTTATCATCAAGTTTCAGCTTAAGTTGATATTCTCCAGCCCAGGTAACATATTCATCATCTCCATCAAGATCTTCAGCTACCATATTTGCCATAAAATATTCTGATGTGCTGTTGTATTTTTTTTCAAATGGCAATAAACGATTATCATATAATTGTTTTGCGAGTTCCAGTTTAACAATTTTATCATCTATAGCTGATTTGATGATCTCAAAAATTTCATCGTTTCTTTGATTCGCCTGTATATATAATTTTGCATAACTCATATTAATACCTCATTATAATCACAACTGATTACTTCAAAAAAAATATTATAGAAACATTATATCCAACTGTCAAGAGCTGATAGTAATGACAGTGAAGAAAGTGTTTTTACAAATAATCATAACGTAAAATAAATCACACGCAAAACATGATTATCATGAACTTTCAATGCAAAGCCTTCATAGTATGCTTTTCTGTTTAAATACATTTCTCTGAAAAGAGAGACAAGACTATCAATAATGTTTGAAGGAAGTTTGTCTAAAATAACTGGACGATCAAAAACAGAAAAATCTTTGCTAAACAAATCAATCAAATCACCCCAGATTGAATATCAATAGATCTGAACTTAAATTGTTTTTTTTCTGATGTAAATCGGTTTGACAGCTACATTCATATTCTTAAAAGAACACGAATCATTTCAATTCATTGCAACTTCAAAATAATCTGACTAACCGAATCCTCCGAAATATCATTTACATTTCGTTCTCCCAGAAAAATCCGATCCGATGCAATTTTATACTTATCTACCAGAGCATTTCTGACATTCACCATTCGTTTTAATGAGAGCGCATCAAGGTCTTCATGGTTTATGTCAATTGTCGATAATAATGTTGATTCTAATGATCGCCAATTGTCATCTTCGGGGCCTGGCAGTTTTTTGTTGCGAAAAAGATAGAGCTTAACTAGATATTGGGAATAGTCCTTTTTCTCTATGACAACATCTTTAAGGTTGCTTGTTTGATTCGAAAGAATTGCCTGCTCTTTAAATTTGATCAACGCCATCTCTTTTTGGAGTTGAATTCTCTTTAACGCGCTGGTTTCTTTGGAATTATTGAGATGAGACTGCAACTGAAGTTTTAATAGCGGGCGATCAGACAACAAATGCCCCAATTGTTCAATTTTTACTTGGGTTGAATGATTAATGCTGGATGCGCCATAATTAAATGTTAATGACTGGATATCTTCTTTTCCACCAAATGCACGGGTTAAAAAAGCAAAAGGGGATGTCACAATTTTTTCCATCATGTTTTTTAATGCATTTAAAATAACCTCTTTGAGTGAAAAATTAAGTGCATCCAAATTTCCAGTAACAGGAATATTCATTTGAATTTTACCATTTCGGTCTTTTAATAAAGCCAAAGCAAATTTTAGCGGCAAAGCAGGTATCACTGCATTTTCAGCTTTTGCTCCCAGCTCTAGCTGATCAATAACAATATTATTTTTTGAAGTGAGCTGATTTTTTTCTACCAGATAGTCCAGATTGAGGGTTAGTTGACCTTTCTCTAAAGGATAGCCGATAAAATGGCGCGTATACGTTGTAAATAAAGGGACTTCAATTCCTTGAAAAAAGATTTCTGCTTTTAGAGTCAGGTCATCTTGAAATGGCGCTATTTCTCCGACAATTTGTAATGGCGATAGATCGTTAAACTTTCCATTTAAAACAAATTTTGCAGATTGTCCCGAATCTTGGTCAAATCCCAAAACCTGCCCATCAAGGGCAGTCATGTTGGCAAAAAAGATGGGTTTCATAGTTTTATCTACAAAACGAATATTGCTTTTTTCTAAAACAACCTTGCGAATATTCAAGCGCTGCAATAATGGTTCACCTTTATTTTTTGTGGGTGTCGCCGCTTGACTTTGTGTTTGTTTTGTAAGTTCATTCTGTGCGGATCGGTTCTCTATTTTTGATGACATCGGAATTGTCGTTTTTTCTTCCTGTTTACCCTTTATGTTCTCAGGGACTTCTGCTTTACCATACGTTTTTTCTTTTATTAAAGCCATCCAATTCAGTTTACCATTTTCAAGCAAAAATATTGGCGCGATTAAATGATCAAGACGAATTTCGTCAATATCTAAATAATGAGGGAAAAGTCCAGAATTCATCTGTTTGATTTCAAGATTGTCCCAACTTAAAACCTCTTTTTCTTTATCAGGTTCTTTGTATATAAAATCCTTTAATGCAAAATTCCCAGAAAGGTGCATATGCGGGGTATTTTTCTTTTGTTCAAAATGCGTATCAGACTGAATAAAAAGGCGGCCACTTTCCAGATGACCATTGAGAAATTCTTGAAGATATGGATGCCCCATTGAAATATCGAAATCTTCGATTGATACATGGCCATCCCATTTCTGTGGCGACAATTGTAATGCCCCATTTATGGACACTTTTCCATGAGGAAAAATATCTGTCTGAATGCTGATAGATGATACATGTTGATCTTTTAATGATATCCCTGTTGCATTGACATTAAGCGGTTTTAATTGGGTTGAAAAAGGTTCACTTATTGAAACATCTTTGATATTGATTTGCCCTTTTTCAATAGCAACTTTTTGAATAGTTACGTCCAAAGTATTGCTCGGATTGGGTAATGATGTATTGGCTGATATTGATGCATTTTCAGTTGTTTTAATATTTTTACCCAAAGATGCTTTTTTTAAGACAGGTACGACATTAATGGACTGATCTTTTCGTCGAATGATGTTGATTTCAGGTTGAACCCATTTTATCAAAGCCAGATTGATTTGCGGTTTTAGGGGTTGAGATGCATTGAATTGAACCGCAAGTAAAGGAAATGACAATAATTTTTTTTGTGTACTTTCCTTTAATTCAAAGTCAACAATTTTAATGCGCCCTTGAAACGTCAAATCAGGTGTATTGTTTTTTAAAGTCACTTTAGCATGTAGATCTGTTTTTAATTCACCTGATGAGATCTGCCAGTCTAAAAATTTCTTTAAATAAGGTTGATAAAAAGAAAACGTCCCACCATGATTTGTCAGATGAATCGTTGCTGATGGCGTTTTATTAAATAAATTCGCCTGAGTATGCATCTGAACAAAACAATTGTTCAGATTAAAATTTAAGGTGATTTCTGCGGGTTGATCTGTTGTCACAGGAACATTTGTTAATTGAGACACATTAAAATTTAAATGCTCTAAAGTATGTGTTACCCCATGCATATGATCTTTAAATGATATGCGTCCATTTTGAATGGCAACATTCAGTATGTTAAAATGAACAGGCAGTTGATCCATCTCAAATAATTTTTTTTCTGGCGCTTTAACAGGCTGTTTTGAAATAGTGGTTACTTGTTGCGGTTCAGGTATTAAATCTGAAAAATTGAACGTGGCATCCGGCTGCATGGCAGCATTGAAAACTGGATCGTTCAACTGAATCTTTTCTATAATGATGCACTGTTTAAACAACGAGCGCCATGAGGCATCAAAATAAAATTCATCAAAGGAAACAAAACTGTTTTTGGATGACAATTCCTGAATTTCAAATTTTTCAAGGCGTAATTCTAACGTGAAAAGATTGAGATCCACATCATCAATAGAAACAGTGCGTTTTAGGATCGATTCCAGTTGGCAGACCAGTTGATGCTCTATAATAACTGGAAGTACAATTATCATTAAAGACAACAAGCTGAAAGTACACATGGAAAATAAGACGTATTTTTTTTTAATTTTCATAACTTTTTACCCCAACGAATATCGGTACATTCTTTTATTCTTATCATTTTTGGCTTCATCTTTCAATAATCTTTATCTGGTCATAGAATATCCTTATAAGCCTTCCAATATAAAAAAGATTGCATCTAAGTTTAAATTTTGCTAACAATGAGTTCATGATCAATCATTCAATACATATAACTGTATTGGGATCAGGAACTTGTGTGCCATCTCTCAATCGCAGTGCATGTTCTGTGTTGCTGGAAATTAATGAAACAAAGATTTTGATTGATTCTGGCCCGGGAACAACAAGGCGTTTGTTGGAAGCAGGCGTTTATCTCAATCAGTTAGATTTTATTTTTTATAGTCATTTTCACCCAGACCATATCAGCGAATTGACATCAATCCTTTTTGCCTTGAAATACAGTGGATTGAAACAAATCAAGCCATTGCATATAATTGCAGGAACTGGTTTTCTGGAATTTTATGATCGCTTGAAACATGTTTATGGTCATTGGATTGAACTGGATACGTTGATATTGAACGAAATGAATACATTCACACCCGATCATCGTTCCTTTGATGATTTTGATGTGAATTCAATTCCTACGAAACATAATCCTGAAAGCCTGTCATATCGGTTTACAAGTAAAGCAGGTGCTTCGGTTGTCTACTCTGGAGACACAGATAAATGCCAACAACTGGTTCAAATTTCTAAGAATGCCGATTTGTTTATCTGTGAATCATCCATGCCAGATGGTCATAAAGTTGATGGACATCTGACACCATCTCTGGCCGGACAAATTGCCAGTGAAGCCAGGGTATCAAGACTTGTATTGACACATCTGTACCCTGAATGTGATACAGTTGATATTGAGAAACAATGCCGAAACACATTTTCAGGTACTTTATGGCTGGCTCAGGATTTAATGCGAATAGCGGTTTAATTATGGATTTAGAAAGTCTGACAGATATTCTTTTTGCTCTGGTGTTATTTTTATATGCACTTAGCACAATATGGTATCTGGCCTTTGTTGCTTTTCAAAAAAAATTCTTGGCGCAAATTGGAGGCGGTCAGTTATGGGCAGGATTTGGTTGTCATTTTATATTAATTTTAGTGACGTATTTTAGAATCGGCCATGTCCCGGCGCACAACCTTCAATATAGTCTTTCATTGACCATATGGGCATTGGTTGCTGTATATCTTTTTTTTCAGTTTTCTTTAAACATCAGGATATTAGGCGCAATTGTAACCCCTATATCAACGCTCGTTTTGGTATTCGCTTTTTGCCTTCCAAAGCCAGATATTGTCATAAGCCAACAATTTCAAAGCATTTGGGTCAGTGTACATGTTATCACATCGTTCATTGGAAATGGTGCATTTGCACTTGCTGCCAGTGTGGGAATTCTTTATTTACTTCAGGAAAAAGCGATCAAAGGAAAGCGTCGCGGATTTTTCTATAGCAGACTTCCTGCATTAGAGCGATTGGATCAAATGGGGTATGCCTGTATTGCCATTGGTTTTCCCATGCTCACCATCGGAATTATGACCGGTTGTATATTCGCACAGATACATTGGGGGCACTATTGGAATTGGGATCCAAAAGAAGTATGGTCTGCCATGACATGGCTGTTTTATGCTGCCATTTTACATGGTCGGATGGCTTTAGGATGGCGCGGTCGTCGTCTGGCATACCTGGCAATCATTGGTATTTTTTTGGTCTTGTTTACATTCCTGGGTGTCAATTTTTTATTGAAAGGACATCATGGGGACTTTACAAAGTTTTAAGTGACACTCTATGCAAATCATTTTGATTGGACTAAACCATAAATCAGCACCCATTCAGATTCGGGAAACATTGGCCTTCTCAAAAGAGGATACGAGACTGGCAATTAATGAATTAATGCAAGTTTCCTTTTTTTTGGAAATGTGCATATTTTCAACATGTAACCGGGTAGAGCTTCTTGTTGTGTCTAATTTATCCAAAGAAAATGTCAGGCAGCAGGTAATGACAACATGGATTGAGTTTTTATCAAATCATCGCGATATTGATGCAAACGCGTTGCACCCCTTGTTTTATATCCATCAAAATATTGATGCTGTCCGCCATATATTTCGGGTGGCATCCAGTCTGGACTCAATGATTATTGGCGAACCGCAAATACTTGGACAGATAAAAGAATCCTATCGTTATGCGGTACAAAAAAAATCGGCAGGTGTACTTATCAACCGACTGTTGCATCGGACGTTCTCAGTTGCAAAGCGGGTTCGTTCAGAAACAGGAATTGGCGATCATGCAGTATCAATCAGCTATGCCGCCATTGAATTAGGCAAAAAAATTTTTGGCACATTACGCAATAAACCTGTAATGTTGATCGGCGCTGGAGAAATGGCGGAATTGGCTGTAGAACATTTGATTCGCCATCATGCAGGTACTATTTATGTGTTAAATCGAACCTTTGAGCGGGGAATGAAACTCGCCAATCAATACAAGGGCGTTGCTCTTCGATTTGAAGAATTATTGGATCAGCTTGTCAACGTGGATATTGTTATTAGCTCCACAGGGGCCTCATCGTGTATCTTGACCAAAACCCAAATGAAAAAAGTCATGAAACACAGAAAGTACCGGCCCATTTTCTTTATTGATATTGCTGTACCAAGAGATATTGACCCGGATATTAATCAACTGGAAAATGCCTACCTCTATGACATTGATGATTTACAGGATGTCATTGACAGTAATGTTAACGAACGAAAAAAAGAAGCGATTCTTGCGGAACGAATTGTCGATGAAGCTGTTGTTCGATTTGAAGAATGGTTGAACAATCTTGATATTGTGCCAACAATCAAAGAATTGCGGCACAAACTTGAGGATATCACTCACTTTGAGATTCAAAAAACCTTTCAGAGCCTTCAAAATGAAAATAATACGCAACTATACACGGCATTGGAAAAAATGGGGAATGCCATTATAAATAAAGTATTACATGATCCGATTAAATTTTTGAAAGGAGAGGGCTACCACAAAGATCGTTCTGCATGTCTTGATCTGACTAGAAAGCTGTTTTGTTTAGATACATATAGACTTTAAGATAAAGATTTTGGACTGCGTTGGCGCTTCGTCGATGTACTATAGTACTATCTCCTTGCGCCGCCTTGCCAAAATCTTTATCTTAAAGTCTATAAATCAATTCAAAAGCCCAAGACTTTCCTCATGAAGCTGATGCAAATGCCCGACATCTAAAACCATAGCAACATTCCCAGAACCTAACAATGCGCAACCCGAAACAGCACGAATATTTTTCAAATGCCCCACAAGAGGTTTGATAACAACCTGCTGCTGCCCCACCAATTCATCAACAGGCATTGCCAATTGAATGCCATCAGTTTCAATAACCAGCATCACCTGGCTTTCCAGTTGCTTTTCTGGCTCAGTTTCATTGTTATATAGTTTGTTCAAAAATACAACCGGAACAAGATCTTCTCGAATGCGAATAACAAACTGTTTGTCAACCGAAGAATGATTAATTTGATCTTTTTGTATTTGAAGAATTTCTACAACTGTTTCTATGGGCAGTACATATAGAATATTACTGATTTTAATGACCATCCCATCAAGAATAGCAAGGGTAAGCGGAATATGAAGGGTTACACATGTCCCTTTTCCAGACTTGCTGTCTACTGTCACTTTTCCGCGTATGTTTTTGACGTTGTTCATGACAACATCCATACCAACACCACGACCTGAAATGTTTGTAATCTCCTTTGCAGTGGAAAAGCCTGGATGAAAAATATATGACCACACTGTTCGATCATCTGGTTCTTCATCAGGATCGCACAACCCCTTTTCACGTGCTTTTGCCAGGATTCGTTCCCGATTTAAGCCATAACCATCATCTTCAACAAGAATTCTCAACTCTCCACCTGCCTGCTCTGCTGAAAGATGAATGGTGCCTTTTTCTGATTTTCCAGCAGCCAGACGCACCTCTTTGGATTCAAGGCCATGATCCGCTGCGTTTCGAATGAGATGGACCAATGGATCATTTAACATTTCGGCAACAGATTTGTCTACCTCAGTCTCCTCACCGGATAATACAAAATTAATCTGTTTGTTGGATTCTTGAATGAAATCACGAATCAGTCGTTTCATACGTTGAAATACATTTGAAATGGGAATAAGTCTCAAAGACATCGCTGCGTCTTGAAGCTGGCGAAGCAATAAATCCAATTGATGGGAGGTATTTTCAAAACCTTCAAGTTCCAGTCCCTGAATATCAGGATGATGCGTCACCATTGATGCGACCAGTATCACCTCACCCAATAAATCCATCATTAAGTCAAGCTTGGTGACTGGTATTCGGACAAAGGCATCTTGTGTCGTTTTTTGTTTTTTTTGAGGGGCGGCATCGGATGGTTTGTCTGAGGCTTTTCTGGTTTCAGTGCTTTTTTCAGGGGGGGCAGATTCAGCAGCTTGTATGTCATTATTTGGATAGTGCAGTAGATTATTCAGCAATTGTTGATTGACTGAATAGTTTTCACCTTCAGAAACAAGAAAACAAAGCCTGCGAAGTTCATCAATGGCATCATAAAAAAGTTGATAATCAGTAATCGTTGTCACCTGATCAATTGTTTGTTCAAGAGCTGTTTCCACTGCATGCGTCAGGTCTTCGATCCCCTTGAAGCCCATAAATCCCGCATTTCCTTTGAGCGTATGGATATTGCGTCGGGCTTTATCGATCATGTCCTGTTGATTCACATCAGTTCCATGTTCAAGATCAATAAATGCCTGTTCTGTTATATCCAGCTTATCTCGGGCTTCAATAACAAACTTCTGATTGATATCAAGATTTTTTGATGATACTTGCGTTGCAGGTTCCTGAATGGACTGGTCTGGAAGGGGTAATATCTCTTGAGGCAATTTTGAAGGCGATTCCTCAACAAATAATTCTGGCATTGATGGCAATTCAATGTCAGACTGAAACTGTTCCGGTGATTCAATATCATCAATGCATAATAGGATTTTATCTTTTATCTCAGTCGCTTCGTCAGCAAAATTTGTTTCAGGTACATTTTCACAAATACCTTTTGCAATTTTGTTCAGACAATCCACGCCATCAAACATGAGCTGGGCATGCTTTTTGTTTAGTGTACCTTTGCCTTGACGAAAAAGGTCAAGTAAATCTTCAATTTTATGTGAAAGATTTCTTGTGATATTCATTTCAAAAAATGAACATGTTCCCTTGATGGTGTGAAGATTGCGAAACATTTCATTTAAATCATCATCACTTGCCGTCTGACCAGAGTCAACCAGTTCATCAACGCGCATTAATGCGTCCTCTATTTCGGACAGCATTTCTTTTAAATCACTGGAAAACTCAATGAGCATTTCATCCATAATATTCAAAGCTCCTACTGTATCCAGAATGGATTTACGATTGTTTGAAAAAACTTTGCTAGAAATATTGTTATCCAAATATAATTGTCATATTCTCAATTTTAGTGTAAATGGTCAAGAACTATTATCAATTTTTTCAAGAAATAAAATTTCTTACGTCATTTCTGAATTGACATCTTTGTATTTTATTTTTAATATAACATAATTAAGGTGATTCCCAAAAAAGAATATCCACATTTCTGGAATCAGGAATTTTCTTGCGGAAATTATCTGATGTGCCATACTGCCAAATTCAAATTCAAAGGATAAAAAGATGCTTAATAATGACACTCAAACAGTTGATATCTTACTGGTTGATGACAGAGCCGAAAACCTGCTATCCCTTGAAGGGATTTTGGAGGACTTACCGGTCAATATTGTAAAGGCAACTTCAGGTAATGAGGCTCTGAGTCTTATGCTTGAATTCAATTTTGCTGTTGTTTTGTTGGATGTCCAAATGCCTGATATGAATGGATTTGAGGTTGCCGAACTGATGCGAAGTCTGGATCGTACGCGATTAATACCCATAATTTTTGTAACTGCCATTAATAAAGATCAACAGCATGTTTTCAAGGGCTATGATAAAGGTGCTGTGGACTATATGTTCAAGCCCCTTGATCCAGAAATTATTCGAAGCAAAGTGAGCATATTTGTAGAACTTCATAAAAATAAAAAATCATTACAACATGCAACCAGTGAAAATGAAACCATTATTGAGGAATTAAAGGAATCAGAATCAATCCTTAAACGCAGAGACCGAATTTTATCGGGAAGTCATCGGATCTCAAAAATATTGCTTGAAGTGACCGATCCAAAAGAGGCATTCACACAATCTATCGCAGCGATGGGGATGTCGGCGAGTGTGGAAAGGGCTTACATTTACAATATGATTCAACCAAAATCTTTTGAGGCCGAGATCTATGTGTCATGGTCGCGCGGACAACAATCGACACGTATGAAATCTGTAAATCAAACCTTGAATTTGAAAACATTGCCCCATTGGTATGAACAGATCTCTGAAGGCAAAGTCATTTATGGTCAAGTGGATGATTTTAGCGGTAATGAATATTCTTACATGAAATCATTAAATATCATTTCTATATTAATGGTACCGATATTTATCAAAGGAGAATTATGGGGTATTATTGTTTTGGATTGCGTGAATATGTCCCATCAGTGGATGAATGCTGAAGTCACAGTGCTTCAAAGTATTGCATCAGTTATTGCTAGCGCGATCATTCGATTTGATATGGAGAAAAAAAATGAAAATTCCAGATTAGAACTTGAAGTCTTAAATCAGGAGCTTGAAGATGCCCTTAAATTTGCCAGACATATGGCAAAAAAGGCCGAGGAAGGCAACGAGGCTAAAAGTGAATTTCTCGCCAATATGAGCCATGAAATCCGCACCCCAATCAATGGCATTGTGGGTATGACTGAATTGCTGCTTGACTTTGACCTTGAAAAAGAGACCCGAGAATATGTTGAAATGATTAAAACATCAGGAGATTCCCTTTTATCTGTTATAAATGATATTCTGGATTTCTCAAAAATTGAAGCCAGAAAGCTGGATTTGGAAGAGATTGATTTTGATTTACGTGTAACTGTTGAGGATACGACTGATATTGTCAGCCATCGGGCGCATATGAAAGGGCTCGAAATGAACTGTATTATAAATTCCGATGTGCCATCGTTAGTGGTTGGGGATCCCGGACGCTTGCGTCAGGTTCTGGCAAACCTGACTGGAAATGCAATCAAATTTACTGAAAAAGGCGAAGTCATTACCACTGTGACCCTTGAAAAAGATATGGGTGCATTTGCAAAATTACGTTTTGAAGTTTCTGATACTGGCATTGGCATACCAAAAGATCGAATGAATCGTTTGTTTCAGTCGTTTTCTCAAATTGATGGGTCCATGACACGTAAATATGGTGGAACTGGACTGGGCCTCGCTATTTCAAGGCGTTTGATCGAAATGATGAATGGCCAGATTGGTGTTGAAAGCGAAAAAGATATTGGTTCAACGTTTTGGTTTACAGTGGTGTTGAAAAAACAGAAAGCGAATGAGTCAAACCTGCCGCCCCAAAAAGTAATTTCAAAAAAAGCCTGTCATGTACTGATTGTAGATGATAACAAAACAAATCGGCTTGTGATTCGATTACAATTGAAAAATATGGGCTTTCAATTTGATGAAGCATATGATGGTCAAATGGCCTATGAGATGTTGACACAGGCAATTGATCAGGGGAATCCTTATCATTTGGCAATTATTGACATGCAAATGCCAATCATGGATGGCGAAACGCTTGGGAAAAAAATTAAAAGCAATCCTGAAATGTCGCAACTCAAGATGGTATTGATCACCTCTGCCGGTCTCAGAGGTGATGCCGCACGAATGAAAAAAATTGGCTTTGATGCCTACTTGAATAAACCGGTCAAGCAGGCGGTCTTAAACCAATGCATTAATGAGGTTTTTGGAACAGATAAGCATGACCTGGAAAAAAGATCAATTATTACACGACATACACTGGCTGAAAACAAAAAACGCAACATACAGATTCTGGTCGTAGAGGATCATGTTGTTAATCAAAAAGTGATCCTGGGCATGTTAAACAAGTTTGGCTTTAATGCGGATAAGGCTGAAAATGGACAGGAAGCGCTTGAATTCCTCAAACAAAAGGCTTATGACCTCATTTTTATGGATATTCAGATGCCAAAAATGAATGGATACGAAACTACAAAAGCCATCAGAAATCCAAAAACGCAAATTCTTAAACATGATTCAGTGATTGTTGCCCTGACTGCCAACGCCATGAAAAAAGATCGGGAAAAATGTATTCAAAGCGGCATGGATGACTATTTGGCAAAACCTTTTAATTCCAATGATCTTCAAAAAATAATCGACAGGCATTTAAAAAATCTCTCAAAAGACAATCCAGAGGTACCCAATGAGATCACACTGGAGGGACACAAAAAATTCGAAGCTTATAACAAGAATCTTTTACTGGAACGAATGGACAACGATGAAGCGCTATGCCAGGACCTGATTGTCTCTTTTGTTGGTGACTATAATGAACGTGTAAAAAAATTGAAGGAAGCATGGCTCAGTAAAAATTATACACAAATTGGAATGCTCGCCCATTCGATAAAAGGCGCAGCTTCATTGATTGAGGCATGTCAAATCAAAGAGGTTGCACTGTCAATTGAAAGTAAGAGCAAATCTGGATCAGAAAAGGATATTAATTCTTTAATATTTGAATTGGAACAGGCTTTTGAGATTTTTAAAGAAGCCGCATGTCAGAATGAGGGCATGAATGAATAGCCGATAAATATTTTTCAACAAATTAAAAAAAAACAATATTTTCTACAAATTAATGAAATTCGAATAAAACAGGAGAAAAAACATGTATTTTACAAATAATTTGTCTTAATCAGGACTAGTCCAGTTTGATTTCAGCTTATGAATAACGTATAAGTCGGATTTCTTTTAAAGACGAAACTTATTTATTTTTTGCCAGCGTAGCTCAGTTGGTAGAGCGGCTGATTTGTAATCAGTTAGTCGGGGGTTCGAGTCCCTCCGCTGGCTTTTTTTGTTATTTGGTGGGGTTCCCGAGTGGCCAAAGGGAACAGACTGTAAATCTGTCGGCGAACGCCTTCGGAGGTTCAAATCCTCCCCCCACCATTGAAATTAAAAATGCGGGAGTAGCTCAGTTGGTAGAGCATCAGCCTTCCAAGCTGACTGTCGCGAGTTCGAACCTCGTCTCCCGCTCCAATTGTTGAGGTTAAGATTTGGTCAGTGGTCCTGTTCGATTTTCCCACGACATAAGGGAGCAATTGAATGGGTATTTTTGTGCCCACGTAGCTCAGCAGGTAGAGCGCTTCCTTGGTAAGGAAGAGGTCCACCGGTTCAAATCCGGTCGTGGGCTCCAAATTTGAACCCCTTAATCCGGCAGAGATAAGTTTCCAACTGTAACATTCATTGTAAACAGGCTGGATTAACTAAACGCGGCGACAGACATTAAAGGTTTAACAATCTTTTATGACTGTCAAGCAATGAAAGGAACGGCTTACTATGGCAAAAGAAAAATTTGAACGAAGTAAACCACACGTTAATGTCGGAACCATAGGACACATTGACCACGGCAAAACGACGTTAACAGCAGCAATTACAAAGCACATGGGAATGCGCGGAATGGCAAATTTTGTGCCATTCGATCAAATTGATAAGGCGCCGGAAGAAAAAGCGCGTGGAATTACCATTGCGACCGCCCATGTTGAATATCAAACCGATAATAGACACTATGCGCATGTGGATTGTCCTGGCCACGCGGATTATATCAAAAATATGATTACAGGGGCTGCTCAAATGGATGGTGCCATTCTTGTTGTTGGCGCAGATGATGGCCCAATGCCTCAAACACGAGAACATATTCTTCTTGCGCGTCAGGTCGGTGTTCCAAAAATTGTCGTGTTTTTGAATAAATGCGACATGGTTGACGATGAGGAACTGATTGAACTCGTTGAGCTTGAACTAAGGGAACTCCTTGATAAATATGAATTTCCTGGAGATGAAACCCCCATAATTCATGGAAGTGCATTAAAAGCCCTTGAAAGTGATGATAATAATAGTGAAGAAGCAAAATGCATTTTTGAATTGATGGATGCCATTGATGCATACATTCCAGAACCTGTTCGAGATTTAGATAAATCTTTTCTCATGCCAATTGAAGATGTTTTCAGTATCTCTGGACGTGGCACAGTGGTGACCGGTCGTGTTGAACGTGGTATTGTTAAAATGGGTGAAGAAATTGAAATTGTTGGTATGAAAGAGACCATGAAAACTGTATGTACAGGCGTTGAAATGTTCAGAAAAATTCTGGATGAAGGTCGTGCTGGAGATAATATTGGTGTCTTGCTTCGTGGAACCAAACGAGAGGAAGTTGAACGTGGCCAAGTACTTGCGCATCCGAAAACAATCACACCGCATACCAAATTCAAAGCTGAGGTTTATGTCTTAAGCAAAGAAGAAGGGGGGCGGCATACGCCTTTTTTCAAAGGCTATCGACCACAGTTTTATTTCCGCACCACAGATGTTACAGGTATTGTTAAACTGCCTGAAAATGTTGAAATGGTAATGCCTGGTGATAATGTTTCAATTGAGGCAGAGTTAATTACACCCATCGCAATGGAAAAAGAACTTCGTTTCGCTATTCGTGAGGGGGGTAGAACTGTTGGTGCTGGCGTTGTAAGTGACATTATTGAATAGAAGATTCATATAATTTTATCAATATATTTGGTTAAACCTTTCCTAAATTGCCCTGTATTTTTGATACAGGGCAATTTCACGTTAAGGTCATCCAAGATGATTTATAAAAAAGGGATATACTGTGAGAATTATTATCACACTCGCCTGCACTGAGTGCAAGCAAAGAAACTATACAACAACGAAAAACAAACGAACGACTCCAGATAAACTCGAATTTAATAAATATTGTCGTTTCTGTCGGAAGCATACCAAACATCGTGAAACGAAATGATATATTCCTTCGGAAAATCAAATGATTGTCACAATATTGACGCTGAAAAAGGGCTCTAAATATGGGGTTTAGGCAAATATTGAGATAATCAAATAAAATTTTATATGCAGGCTAGTAGCTCCAATGGCAGAGCGCCGGACTCCAAATCCGGATGTTGGGGGTTCGAGTCCCTCCTGGCCTGCCAATTTTTTTAAGTCTGACAGAAAAAATTAACTATAATTGATTCTGTGACTAAGACAAGATGGTGATTAATGGGCCGGTTACAAAGAAAAAAAACGATTAAAAAAAAGAAAAAAAAAATATTGTCTGAAGATCAACGTGATCGAATGCTTGTAGAATCCAGCAAGGACAGTAAAATGCTTTCGAGTACAGCGTTACGACCGCCTAAAAAAGATCAGGGAGCGCTTATTGGAAAACAAACAAGCCCACGAATACTGAAAAAACCTGAGTTTATTGAAAAATCCATTCAGTTTTTACGTGAAGTAAAAATTGAACTAAAAAAAGTAACCTGGCCCCCCAGAAATCAAGCCATAAGCTTCACAGCAGTAGTGCTTATTCTTGTTTTCATATTCGGAATATATTTTGGAATTGTTGATGCGGGCTTATCTGCACTGGTTCGTTTGGTTTATTAACGAAATTCAAGGATTTAAATTGATTTGATGTTTTAAAACAGATTTGGCTTTAAATGTTACATCAATAATAACTGTTTATAAAAAAAGGACGTAACGTGGCTCATAAGTGGTACATTGTTCATGTTTATTCAGGCTTTGAAACAAAAGTTAAACAAAGTCTTGAAGAAAGAATAGAATCTTATCCTGAATCTGATAAGTTTGGAGATATTGTAGTGCCTACTGAGCAAGTGGTTGAGCTTGTCAAGGGAAAACGCAAAACCTCATCACGCAAGTATTATCCAGGATATATTCTGGTACAGATGGATTTGGATGATGGTACATGGCATTTGGTTAAAAATACCGCAAAGGTAACAGGTTTTCTTGGTGGAAAAGACAAACCTGTTCCCATGATGGACAAAGAAGCTGAACGAATTCTTGCTCAGTTAGAAGATGGCAAAAACAAACCACAACCCAAATTTTCATTTGAAGAAGGGGATGATGTTCGCGTTGTGGATGGCCCTTTTACAAATTTTCAAGGTACAGTTGAAGAAGTGAATCCTGAAAAAGGAAAGGTGAAGGTGCTGGTCAGCATCTTTGGTCGTTCAACACCTGTTGAACTTGAATTTGTTCAAGTAACAAAAATATCATAATTTTTTTAATTATATAAATTTTTTATTCAAGATATATTCTTGAAATCTATTTGGAGTACATAATGGCGAAAAAGGTATTGGCACAAATAAAGTTACAGGTCGAAGCGGGAAAAGCGAATCCTTCCCCTCCCATCGGTCCGGCATTGGGACAACACGGCGTTAATATTATGGATTTCTGTAAGAGCTTTAACGCAAAGACAACAGATCAGGAAGGCATGATTATTCCGGTAATTATTACTGTGTTCGAAGATCGGAGCTTTACTTTCATTACAAAGACGCCACCTGCCTCAATTTTATTGAAAAAAGCCGCAAAATTAGCAAAAGGATCGAGTGATCCCAAACGAAATAAGGTCGCCACTGTAACAATGTCACAAGTTGAGGAAATTGCAAAAACGAAAATGCAGGACTTAAATGCAAACGATCTTGAGCAGGCATGCAAAATTATAATGGGAACAGCTCGTAGTATGGGAATTGAAGTACAATAGCAGGCGCCAACCTTTAGGGGCTTTAAATCAAAGTATTTCATTTGATCTGTTTATAACAAGGGTTATATCCAATATTGGAGATAACCCTTGAAATTTTTGATAAAAAGGAGATTTCATGCCAAAAAGGGGTAAAAAAATACGCGAAGCGAGAAAAGATATAGATCGACTGGCCTTGTACGAGCTGGAAGAAGCTCTTCAAAAATCTATCGACAATAAGTTTGCATCATTCGATGAAAGCGTCGACGTAGCCGTTCGATTGGGTGTAGACCCGAGGCATGCCGACCAGATGGTTCGCGGGACAGTTGTTTTGCCTAATGGTACAGGGAAGGAAATTAAAGTACTTGTATTTGCGAAAGGTGAAAAGGAGACTGAAGCCCGAGAAGCAGGAGCAGATTTCGTTGGAAATGATGAAATTGCTGAAAAAATTAAGGGCGGATGGCTTGAGTTTGATAAAGCAGTTGCAACTCCTGACATGATGGCAACTGTTGGCAAGCTGGGCCGTATTCTTGGACCTCGGGGCATGATGCCAAATGCAAAAACAGGGACTGTCACATTTGATATTAAAAAAGCTGTAAACGAGTTGAAAGCGGGTAAGATAGATTTTCGAGTTGAACGCGCAGGGATAGTCCACGCAACTATGGGAAAAGCGTCTTTTGGCGTTCAAAAATTGCTTGAAAATTTTTATGCCTTTTTTGATACCATATTGCGCTTAAAGCCAACATCAAGCAAAGGAACGTATTTAAAATCGATATCTGTTTCTACAACGATGGGACCAGGTATAAAAGTCGATCCTGCCTTTGTTAAAAATATTTCCAAATAAATTTTTTCCTGTCTAAGACCGTAGGCCATTTTTGATAATTGCTGAGTTTAGGTTTTCAGCACCCTACCGAGACACAAGAGGAAGAATGCAGTATTTTTTTGTATTCATACCTTTCCTGTGTATGAAATGATGCGGTCTGACAGTGAAAGGGAGGAGGTTGATGGTTTGAATCTTGAAGAAAAACAACATATTGTAGAAGATATTCATAAAAAATTTCTTGACGCTGAAATTGTAATTGCAACTGATCCAAAAGGTTTGAATGTTGAAGATATGACGAAATTACGACGTCAGTTAAGAGAAGCATCTGTTGAATATCAAGTTGTCAAAAATACCTTATTGACACGAGCATCTGAAAATACAGGGGTTAAAAATATTGCCCAATATTTTCGAGGGCCAAGTGCTGTAGCAATTAGTTATGATGATCCAGTTGCCCCTGCAAAAATTTTAAGCAAATTTGCAGAGGAAAATTCAAAACTTGAAGTTAAAGTTGGAGTGATGGGCAGTTCAATATTGACTGTGGATGATGTCAAAGCATTGTCCAAGCTTCCATCAAGAGAGGAGTTATTGTCAAAACTGCTTTCATGCATGAATGCCGTGCCTGGTAATTTTGTTCGTACATTAGCAGCCATACCTGCTGGTTTTGTGAATGTGCTGCAAGGTATTAAAGATAAAAAAGAAGGTGAAGAATCTGCCTGAGTATTCGTATGACGAATAAGGCAGCTTTTTTGTTTGGAACAACTTATGTTTCAAAAAGAATACAAAAAAATTTCTGAAGGAAAGGATAAAAATGGCTGATATAACTAAAGAAGACGTAATCGAATTTATTTCAAATATGACAGTTTTAGAACTGTCTGAAATGATAAAAGAAATGGAAGAAAAATTCGGTGTAACAGCAGCAGCGCCTGTTGCCATGATGGGACCACAGGGTGGCGATGCTGGCGCGCCTGCCGAGGAAGAAAAAACAGAATTTGATGTTGTACTGATCACACCTGGTGACAAGAAGATTCAGGTAATCAAGGAAGTTCGCGCCATAACCGGTCTTGGCCTCAAAGAAGCCAAAGCCCTCGTAGATGATGCACCGAAAGCGGTTAAAGAAGCCGTGCCAAAAGATGAAGCTGAAAAGATAAAAGAACAGCTTGAAGGTGCCGGTGCCCAAGTCGAGGTAAAGTAATCTGTTTTGATTACACTGTCGGCTGATGCGGGTTCAACTTATTTGATGAATTACTTATAAAGGGTGAATACCTGATTATATTTTTACCCTTTTAGGTCGGACAAATAAAACTGGTCGGACAGGTTAAAAAAGTTCCTGTCCGGCTGGTGTTCGGTAATACCATTCATCAGTCGTAAAAATTGTATTCGACAATACATGATCTCTTCAAGCTTCCTTCAACACCTAAATATTGGAGTGAATATGAAGAACTCCCACCAAACAATCAAACGTATTCGAAAAAATTTTGGAAAAATTAATAAAATTATTGAAATTCCGAATTTAATTAGAATGCAACGTGAATCATATGCGCGTTTTCTTCAAAAGGATGTTCCCCCTGATCAACGCACGGATGTTGGTCTTCATGCTGTTTTCAAGTCCGTATTTCCAATCAAGGATTTTAGTGGTACAGCATCACTGGAATTTGTTTCATATCGATTTGGGGAACTGAAGCATACTGTTGAAGAATGCATTCATCGCGGAATGACTTATGAATTTCCGGTTCGCATTACTGTCAGACTGGTCGTCTATGATGTTGACAAAGATGCAGATACACAAAAAATTCGGGATATCAAAGAACAGGAAATCTATTTTGGAACCATCCCCCTCATGACCGAGCGGGGTACCTTTGTTATTAATGGCACTGAAAGGGTTGTGGTCAGTCAGTTACACAGATCCTCAGGTGCTTTTTTTGATCATGATAAAGGAAAAACCCACTCAAGTGGAAAAATCCTTTACTCTGCGAAAATTATTCCAGTACGCGGCTCCTGGATTGAGATGGAAATTGATGCCAAAGATGTTGTCAATATAAGGATAGACAGGCGAAGAAAATTTCCAGTCACTTTATTATTCAAAGCATTAGGATATACCACTGAAGATATATTAGACTTTTTTTATTATACCGAAAATATTATTATCCACAATCTTTTAGATAGCGAAAAACCACAAGGGATTATTTATAAGGCATTTAACGAACTTACCCTTAAAGGGCAGCGATCTGCCAGGGATATCATTGATCCGGAAACAGGAGAAGTGATACTCAAAAAAGGACGTCTGATATCTCAAAGAGCGATAAAACAACTCAAAAAAAGCGGAACAAAAACGATACCCATAACTGTCGAAGATGTTCTTGACAGATTTATCGCACGTACAGTTAAAGATCCCAAAACTGACGCTGTACTGGCAAAAGCCAATGATGTTGTTTCTGAAGACTTGATGAAAGCCCTGGTTAAGGCGAAAATTGAGTCCTTCGATATATTATCTATTGATGGAGTCAATACCAGTGAGTCTATTCGTAAAACGTTGTTGCTGGATAAAGTTGAAGACAAACATGAAGCGTTATTAGAAATATACAAAAAATTGAGGCCAGGCAATCCAGTAACTCCTGAAGTGGCCCAGGATTTTTTAGATCAACTCTTTTTCAAACCTTCCCATTATGATCTTTCAGGTGTTGGACGCCTCAAGCTGAATTTACGTTTAAGCTTGAATACGCCAAAGCATGTCAATACATTACGTCGTGAAGATATATTGTTGACTGCAAAAACGTTGGTCCAGTTAAAAGATACCCAGGGGATTGTAGATGATGTTGATCATCTAGGAAATCGTCGTGTTCGCGCTGTGGGTGAACTTCTGGAAAACCAGTATCGAATTGGATTGGTTCGAATGGAACGTGCGATCAAAGAGAGAATGAGCCTTCAAGAAATTGATGCGTTGATGCCCCATGATTTGATCAATTCGAAACCGGTTTCAGCAGTTGTAAAAGAGTTTTTTGGCACAAGTCAGTTAAGTCAATTCATGGATCAAACCAATCCCTTATCAGAAACAACTCATAAACGCAGATTAAGCGCTTTAGGCCCTGGAGGTCTGACACGTGAGCGTGCTGGATTTGAAGTACGCGATGTGCATCCTTCACACTATGGGCGGATTTGCCCCATAGAAACGCCTGAAGGTCCGAATATTGGTTTGATTGTGTCTTTAAGCACGTATGCACGTGTCAGTGAATTTGGTTTTATTGAAACGCCTTATCGTGTCGTTGAAGATTCTCTCGCTACCAATGATGTCAAGTTTTTAAGTGCCCTTGATGAAAAAGAATTTCCTATCGCTCAGGCGAATGCACCTTTGGATAACAATAATCGATACATCAACGCACTGGTAACATCGCGTGTTTCGGGTGAATTGACAATGACCAGAAAGGAAGATATCAAATTCATGGATATATCTCCCAATCAATTGGTCAGTGTGTCTGCATCCTTGATACCTTTTCTTGAAAATGATGATGCCAACCGCGCATTGATGGGATCAAACATGCAACGACAGGCAGTTCCATTACTTAAATCTGAAGCGCCCATTGTAGGAACCGGAATGGAAGCGATCGTTGCAAGAGATTCAGGCGTAGCAATAGTGGCTAAAAAGGGGGGAGAAGTCATTGATGTTGATGCTTCAAGAATCGTTGTCAAGCATCCTTTTGATCACAAGTCACTCAAAGAACACGTCACTATATATAATTTATCCAAGTTTAATCGTTCGAACCAGAATACATGCTTCAATCATCGACCGATTGTAAAAAAAGGCGAATTTGTTGCTGATGGTACAATTATTGCCGATGGCCCTGCAACTGAGCAAGGTGAACTCGCTTTAGGTAAAAATGTTACAGTCGCTTTTATGCCTTGGGGTGGCTACAATTTTGAAGATTCCATTCTTGTCAGTGAAAGATTAGTTAAGGATGGTGTGTATACATCTGTTCATATTGAGGAGTTTGAAGTTGTTGCTCGAGACACAAAGCTTGGAAAAGAAGAAATATCCAGAGATATTCCTAATGTTGGTGAAGAAGCCCTTAGAAATCTTGATGAAAGTGGTATTATCCGATTGGGCGCTGAAGTGTCTGCCAGTGATATACTTGTTGGGAAAGTAACCCCTAAGGGAGAAACCCAACTCTCTCCAGAAGAAAAATTACTCAGGGCGATCTTTGGAGAAAAAGCAGGTGATGTTAAGGATACCAGTTTGCGTGTCCCACCAGGCGTTGAAGGCATAGTTATTGATGCCAAGGTATTTTCACGACGTGGAGTGGAAAAAGATGATCGAACGCGTGCCATTGAAGATGAAGAAATTGCAATTTTGGAAAAAAATCGCGATGATGAACAGCGTATATTAGAACACTCTGTTAGAGCAGAAATTCAAGTCATGCTTGATGGGCATACATGTATCGCTACGCTGAAAAAGGGTAAAAATACAATTCTTCAAAAGGGGACCATTCTTACACAGGAAATTCTCGCTGATATTCCTCTGAATTATTTGGAGACCTTGAGTCTGAAGGATCCAGAACAGTCTGAAAAATTACATGAACTTCTGAAAATGTATAGAGAACAGCAAGAAAGAAATCGTGAAAAATTCGAGGAAAAAGTGACGCGATATGAAAAAGGAGATGATTTACCGCCGGGTGTAATTAAAATGGTTAAAGTTTATGTTGCCATGAAACGTAAATTGTCAGTAGGCGATAAAATGGCTGGACGACATGGGAATAAAGGCGTTGTTTCCAGAATTTTACCTCAGGAAGACATGCCTTATTTTAGTGATGGCACACCTGTCGATATGGTTTTGAATCCACTTGGGGTTCCCTCCCGAATGAATGTGGGACAGATTCTTGAAATCCATTTGGGCCGCGCAGCGAGAGAGCTGGGAAGAGACATAACTAAATTACTGGACCAACAAAACTTTGAAGCATTAAAAGAAAAATTCAAGCGCATATTTTCAACGAAAAAAGTAACTGATGAAGTCTTACCTCAGGGACCGGTTGTTGAAGAAATTGACACTTACTCTGACGATCAATTAGCAAATCTGGCAAAGTTTTACGAAAATGGGGTTCATATGGCAACACCTGTTTTTGATGGTGCCCATGAAAAAGAGATTAAAAACCTGATGAATGAAAACTCAGAGCCTGTCAGTGCGCAAGCAAAATTATTTGATGGCCGCACGGGTCTTCCATTTCAGGGCAAAGTTACTGTTGGAACGATGTACATGTTGAAATTGCACCATCTGGTTGATGATAAAATTCATGCACGTTCTATTGGTCCATATTCTCTGGTTACCCAGCAACCCTTAGGTGGTAAAGCACAGTTTGGTGGACAACGATTGGGTGAAATGGAAGTCTGGGCGATGGAAGCATATGGTTCTGCGCATGCACTTCAGGAATTTATCACTGTCAAATCAGATGATATGGCCGGGCGAACTCGAATGTATGAAAAAATTGTTAAAGGACAAAATATGCTTGAACCAGGCTTGCCTGAATCGTTTAAGGTGTTGGAGAAAGAATTACAGAGTTTGGGATTGGATATTACTTTACTTAAGAATTAAAACGATAACAAACCAAAGGGAATATTCCCTCAATGAAAGGTGGCTATGGAAACCTTATATGATTTCTTCAAAAAACCAGATAATCCGAAACTGTACAAAGGCGTACAGATTCGACTTTCTTCTCCTGAGCAAATACGTGAAAGATCGTATGGTGAAATAAAAAAACCAGAAACGATTAATTATAGAACTTTCAAGCCAGAACGAGATGGTCTTTTCTGCGCAAAAATTTTTGGCCCTACCCGCGATTACGAATGTAATTGTGGTAAATATAAACGCATGAAGCATCGTGGAATTGTTTGTGAGAAATGCGGTGTTGAAGTGATCCAGTCAAGAGAGAGACGTGAGCGTATGGGGCATATAGAGTTGGCTACAGCCATTGCTCATGTCTGGTTTTTAAAGAGTTTACCCAGTAAAATTGGCAGCCTGCTTGATTTTACGTTAAAGAATATTGAGCGCATTTTATATTTTGATTCCTATGTTGTCATTGATCCAAAAGATACTGAATTAAAAAAATACGACCTTCTAACAGAAGAGCAATATCGAGAAGCGATAGAAAAGTTCGGTTATGATCGTTTTGATGCAGATATGGGGGCTGAAGCGATTAAGCGTTTGTTTTCTGAAATAAATCTTGAAAAACTCTACACAGACCTGCGCGAAGAAATTCAAAAAACGACCTCTGATGCAAAAAGAAAAAAACTTTCCAAACGTTTGAAAGTAATAGACGCACTGATGGAATCAGGCGTCAACCCGGCATGGATGATCATGGACGTTATTCCTGTTTTGCCCCCTGATTTACGTCCGCTTGTGCCATTGGAAGGTGGCAGATTTGCAACATCAGATTTGAACGATCTATACAGACGCGTGATTAACCGAAACAATCGACTGAAACGCTTGATGGATTTAAAAGCACCGGATATTATTGTTCGCAACGAGAAAAGGATGCTTCAAGAGGCTGTTGATGTATTGTTTGACAATGGACGTCAAGGCCGGGTGATAACCGGTACAAATAAACGTCCTCTAAAATCGTTGAGTGATACATTAAAAGGAAAACAAGGTCGGTTTCGTCAAAACTTATTGGGAAAGCGTGTTGATTATTCTGGACGTACAGTAATCACAATTGGTCCAAAACTCAGACTGCATCAATGTGGACTTCCTAAAAAAATGGCGCTAGAACTATTCAAACCATTTGTCTATAACCGCCTGGAAAAAAAGGGACTGGTTTCAACTGTCAAAAGTGCTAAAAAAATGGTGGATAAAGAAACACCAGAGGTATGGGATACACTTGATGAGGTTGTCAGCGAATACCCGATCATGCTCAACCGGGCGCCTACACTGCATCGACTGGGCATTCAGGCCTTTGAGCCGATTTTGATTGAAGGCAAAGCCATTCAATTGCATCCATTAGTATGTACGGCATTCAATGCTGACTTTGATGGTGACCAGATGGCTGTTCATATTCCATTGGCCGTTGAATCACAGATTGAAGCGCGCATTTTGATGCTTTCCAGTAATAATATTTTGTCACCTGCAAATGGAAGCCCAATTGTTGTTCCGACTCAGGACATTGTATTGGGAATTTACTATATGACTCGAAGTGTCAATGATTGTAAGGGCGCGGGAAAAGAATTTTGCAGTCTGGATGAAGTGCGTGCGGCCTACGATTCTGATGCAGTTGAACTGCATGCACCGATAAAAGTGCGTGTACAGGGTAAAAATTATGATACAACAGTTGGAAGGGTCTTATTATACGAGATTATGCCGCAAGAACCACTGGTTCGGGTGCGCCATATAACTCTTTTTTCTGCTGAAGAGGCCAACGAAGTCTTAAAAATGGCCAAAAGTGAAGAACAATCTTTCTTGGAACTGTGCCAGAATTATTCGCGTAGTCGAGATCGTGTACGAGATGGGGATCTTGGTATTTTACGCCAGGATGAAGTTCAGCGCCTTTTTAGACTCAAAAAATCCCATGCAGCTACAATTATGAAACTGACTGAAGGCAAACTTTCAGATGTCATTGCTGTTAAGGATGAATACCATATTTTCAAAATGCTAGAAAAGCGGTTTGAAATCCCCTTTGATCAAGTCAATCATGTCATGGACAAAAAAAGACTCAGGGAATTGGTAGACTATGCCTATCGAACGTTGGGCTCCAAATCAACAGTTATTCTATCTGATAGAATCAAAGATTTGGGGTATGAATATGCCACAATCGGCGGTGTTTCCATTTCCATTGATGATATGATTATACCATCAACAAAATGGAATATACTGGGTGAAGCTGAGGCTGAAGTTAATGAAATAGAAAGCCAGTATAATGAAGGATTGATTACACAGGGCGAAAAATACAATAAAGTTGTAGATATTTGGTCAAGAGCGACAGATAACGTAGCAAATGCCATGATGGGCCAAATGAAAAATCAGCCGGTTATGGATGCAGCCACGAAACAGCCAGCGCGTGATGAAAACAATGAGATCGTTTATGAAGATAGTTTTAACGCAATTTTCATGATGGCCGATTCTGGATCAAGAGGCAGCAAGGATCAGATGCGCCAGCTTGCTGGTATGCGTGGATTGATGGCAAAACCATCAGGTGAAATTATCGAAACGCCCATTACAGCCAACTTTCGCGAAGGTTTGAGCGTGCTGCAATATTTCATTTCTACACATGGTGCGCGTAAAGGTCTGGCAGATACCGCGTTAAAAACTGCAAACTCGGGTTATCTCACGCGACGTCTGGCAGATGTCGCACAGGATTGTATTGTTTCAGAAGTTGATTGTGGATCAGTTGTCGGTGTTGAAGTTGAACCTTTGATGGAAGGTGGAGAAATCATTCAGCGACTGGGTGAAAGACTTCTGGGACGAACATCAGTTGAAGATATCGTTGATCCATTTACCGATGAAATTATTGTAAAAGCGGGAGAAGAAATTGATGAAGCCCGTGTAAGAAAAATTGAAAATGCGGGGTTTACAAAAATAACAATTCGTTCAGTTTTGACATGCCGCACAGAACGTGGTGTTTGTGCGAAATGTTATGGGCGTGATCTTGCGCATGGGCACCTTGTGGAAATAGGTCAGGCTGTTGGAATATTGGCGGCACAATCTATTGGAGAACCTGGAACACAGTTGACCATGCGGACATTTCACATTGGTGGAACAGCCAGCCGAAGAGTTGAACAGGCGGATATTCGCTCTCATGTTGAAGGTAATGTCAGATTTGTTGATTTAAATGTTGTTCAAAGAATGAACCCTGATGGGACGCAGGGTGATATGGTCGTGATGAACCGGCGTGGTGGTGAATTTGTTATTGAAAGTGAGCGTGGAAGAGAACGAGAGAGATGTCCTGTTATTTATGGTGCTCAAATCAAGGTTCAAAATGGGCAATTGGTAAAATCGGGTGATATTCTGGCTGCATGGGATCCTTTTACAACGCCTATTCTTACTGAAGTCAGCGGTGTTGTTAAATTTGATGATATTTTTATTGGAAAAACCATGCAGGAAAAGGTGGACCCGGTTACCGGTAAATCGAGCCAAACGATTGTTGAATTTAAGGAAGGTGAAGTTCGGCCTCGAATCTCTATAAAAGACAAATCAGGAAAAACTGCACGACTCAAGAAACTTGAATCAAAGGAAAGCACTGATGGTTCAGGTTTGGCACGTTATTACCTTCCGGTTGATGCCATCTTGCTTGTTGAGGAAGGCGATGAGGTCAACGCTGGTGATATTATTGCCAAACTACCCAGAGCAACGACAAAAACCAAGGATATTACAGGTGGTCTTCCAAGAGTTGCAGAGTTGTTTGAGGTAAGAAAGCCAAAAGAAAATGCAGTGTTAAGTGAGATTGATGGCTATGTCAGTATATCCAAAGGGACAAAAGGCAAGCAAAAGATTACAGTTACGCCAGTAGATGTTGGAGAAAAAAAGGAATACTTAATTTCAAGAGGAAAACATATCAATGTATATGATGGAGATTACGTTAGATCTGGTGATCCACTTGTTGCTGGCGCTGCGAACCCTCAAGATATATTGAACATTAAGGGTGAGGTTTCCTTAGCAAGATATCTCGTCGATGAAGTACAGGAAGTGTATCGCCTTCAGGGTGTACGTATTAATGATAAGCATATTGAAGTCATTGTGCGTCAAATGATGCGCTGCGTTCGTATTACTGATGTTGGAGACACCAATTTTATTCTTGAAGAGCAGGTGGATCGGGGATATTTCGAGGATGAGAACCAAAAGATTGAGAAAAAGGGGGGGGTACCGGCCAAAGCTGAACCATTAATTTTGGGCATAACGAAAGCTTCACTTAGCACAGATAGTTTTATTTCTGCGGCTTCATTTCAGGAAACGACAAGAGTTCTAACAGATGCAAGTATTTCAGGAAAGCTGGATCATCTTAGAGGCTTGAAAGAAAATGTAATTATGGGCCGAATGATTCCCGCTGGAACAGGAACACGAATGTATACTGAGCTTGATCCTATTCTGGAGGAAGAGTATGCGCTTTAAAATGTTTGAGAGCAATTTCGTAGAGACAATGCATGCATTGTCTCTACCTTAGATTTACCAAAAAGCAAAAAAAATAATAAAATTATTATTTTTTTATTGACATACTCACAGAATATTGATACAAAGTCTTTTTATTACATTTTGGCCAGATTATCATTCAAAATAGTTGATTGGTAAAAATGGTAATGATTTAACACAGAAAATACAAGAGTTTAAGATGCCAACAATTAATCAGCTCGTAAGAAAAGGGCGTGAACAAATAAAGAAAAAGAAAAGCACACCCGCATTAAAAGGATCACCGCAGAAAAGAGGCGTTTGTACGCGTGTATATACATCGACGCCGAAAAAGCCCAATTCTGCTTTGAGAAAAGTTGCACGTGTGCGTTTAACAACTGGAATAGAGGTGACTGCTTATATTCCCGGGGTTGGCCATAACCTTCAAGAGCATTCAGTTGTTCTAGTTCGTGGTGGACGTGTTAAGGACTTACCGGGTGTTCGATATCATATTGTACGTGGAACCTTGGATACACTCGGAGTTCAGGACAGAAAACAGGGCCGTTCAAAATATGGGGCAAAAAAGCCAAAATAGATCAAACTTTTGAACGATATTCAATTGATCGCTAACAATTTTAAATTTTTGCAGATCTAAACAAAATAAAAGGTTTGCAATCTATAATAAACAGGAAAACTATGCCAAGAAGAGCCGATGTTCCAAAAAGAGTGATGTTGCCAGATCCAAAATATAAAAGTAAACTGGTTTCACGATTTATCAACTCAATCATGAAAAATGGAAAAAAAAGCCTTGCTGAATCCATTTTGTATTCTTCGTTTAATATCATTGAAGATAAGACAAAGAAGCCACCACTGGAAATTTTTGAAAAGGCAATGGATAATGTTAAGCCTTTTATAGAGGTTAAATCCAGACGTGTTGGAGGTTCTACGTATCAGGTACCTACTGAAGTGCGATCTTCCAGGCAAGTTGCATTGGCAATACGCTGGATTTTGGAAGCATCAAGAAAAAGAGGTGAGAATGGCATGGCAAGAAAGTTGGCATCAGAATTACTTGATGCTGCAAATCAACGCGGGGCGTCAGTTAAGAAAAGAGATGATACTCACAAAATGGCTGAGGCAAACAAAGCATTTGCGCATTATCATTGGTAAGAATTAAAGATTTGAAAATGTTCAACGTAAAATAATAATAATAATACTATAAAGATTTATTGCAGGATGAAAAAAACATCCTCAGTTTAAAACAAACAAAAGCTCAAATCTGTGCAGTTTGTTTAGCATAGCTTTGAGTTTTTAAGTTTTCATACTCTGTATAAAAAAAGGGGGAAGACATGGCTAAAGACAAATTTGAACGTAGTAAACCACACGTTAATGTCGGGACAATTGGTCATATTGATCATGGAAAAACAACTCTTACAGCAGCAATTACGAAGCATATGGGAATGAGAGGCATGGCAAATTTCGTTCCTTTTGATCAGATAGACAAGGCACCAGAAGAAAAAGCGCGTGGAATTACTATTGCTACAGCTCATGTTGAATATGAAACAGATAAACGTCATTATGCACATGTTGATTGTCCCGGTCATGCGGATTACATTAAAAATATGATAACAGGTGCTGCACAAATGGATGGTGCAATCCTGGTTGTTGGCGCAGATGATGGCCCCATGCCGCAAACAAGAGAGCATATTCTGTTAGCGCGTCAAGTTGGTGTGCCAAAAATTGTCGTTTTCTTGAATAAATGCGACATGGTTGATGATGAAGAACTTATTGAACTGGTTGAGCTTGAGCTAAGAGAACTTTTAGATAAATATGAATTTCCTGGTGATGATACACCGATTATTAAGGGAAGCGCTTTAAAAGCACTTGAAAGCGATGATAATAATAGTGAAGAAGCCAAATGTATTTTTGAACTGATGGATGCAATTGATGCATATATCCCCGAACCTGTGCGCGATTTGGACAAACCATTCCTTATGCCAATAGAAGATGTTTTCAGTATATCAGGTCGTGGTACAGTTGTTACAGGACGTGTAGAACGTGGTATCGTTCACATGTCCGATGAGATTGAAATTGTAGGCATCAAACCAACAATGAAAACAGTTTGTACTGGCGTTGAAATGTTTAGAAAAATTCTGGATGAAGGTCGAGCTGGAGATAATATTGGTGTGCTTCTTCGCGGTACAAAAAGAGAGGATGTTGAACGCGGTCAAGTACTGGCAGTACCCAAGTCAATTACACCGCATACAAAGTTTAAAGCTGAAGTTTATGTGTTAAGTAAAGAAGAAGGTGGTCGTCATACGCCATTCTTTAAAGGCTATCGACCGCAATTTTATTTTAGAACCACTGATGTTACCGGTGTTGTTCAACTTCCGGAAAATGTCGAAATGGTTATGCCTGGTGACAATGTCTCCATCTCAGCGGAACTAATCACACCTATTGCAATGGAAAAAGAACTTCGATTTGCAATTCGTGAGGGTGGAAGAACCGTTGGTGCTGGTGTTGTGAGCGAAATCATTGAGTAGGAATCCTAAAAAATGAATCCAAAAATTCGTATTCGCTTAAAAGCTTATGATCATAGATTGTTGGATCAATCAACGAATGATATCGTTGATACTGCAAAGCGGACTGGTGCAAGAGTAATTGGCCCCATTCCACTACCAACAAGAAAAAATAAATACTGCGTTTTGAGATCCCCACATATTGATAAGAAATCAAGAGAACAGTTTGAAATCAGAACGCATAAACGTTTATTAGATATTCTTGAACCAACGCAACAAACAGTCGATGCATTGATGAAACTGGATCTCTCTGCAGGGGTTGATGTTGAGATTAAAACGTAGATTGGGATGATTTATCAATCAGTCACTCGTAAGCTTTCGTTATAAGTTGATTAGAATAATTCCAACTGATTTTTTGAAAATAATTATCTTGTTTGATTTTCAGAAAATAAGATAAATCAAAAAATCAGTTTTTTGTTAAAACAACAAACAAACCTTGATTAATAGACGAAGCTTTCGAGTATAGTTGAATATCGCGCCAAAAAACGTATTTCAAGAATGAATGCGTTTACATATTATCGCCCGAATATTAATTGGTGGTAGCAAGTATAGAGGTAACAAAATGGGAAAAGATAAAGGTCTCATTGGACAAAAATTAGGAATGACATCCTTATTTACTACAGCAGGCGAACAAATTCCTGTAACAGTCGTGTACGCTGGACCATGTGTTGTAACACAAATCAAAACAATCGCAACTGATGGTTACAACAGTATTCAACTTGCCTATGGGGATATTAAAGATAAAAAAGTAAATAAACCGATGAAAGGCCATTTTGAAAAAAGTGGTGGCAAATCCTTTGCGTTGCTTAAAGAATTTAGAGTAGATGATACTGAACAATACAAGCTGGGGCAGGCGATAAAAGTAGAAGATGTTTTCAATATTGGAGAAAAAATTAAAATTACTGGAACAACGAAAGGCAGAGGATTTTCCGGCGTGATTAAGCGTCATGGCTTTCATGGTGGAAAAAAGACGCATGGAAGCATGAGTCATCGTATTCCAGGTTCGATTGGTTGTAGTGCAACACCAAGCAGGGTCATTAAAGGAAAAAAACTACCAGGTCAGTATGGTAATGCAAAACAAACAGTCAAAAATATTGAAATTGTTGATATTCGACCTGAAAACAACATATTAATGATTAAAGGTGCCATTCCTGGCTGTAACAAGGCAATGTTAGCGCTTTACAAACAGGGCGCATAGAAATTAAAGATAAGGATTACTAAAATGCTTTCCATTGATGTTCATAATATAAATGGTGAAAAAGTGAGGACCATTGAACTTGAAGAAGATAAGTTCAACGTGCCAATTAAAACAGATATCCTACATACTGTCGTCAACATGCAACGCAACAACAAAAGACAATTCAATGCTAAAGTAAAAAATCGGTCTGATATTCGTGGGAGTGGTAAAAAATTATATCGACAGAAAGGAACTGGAAATGCAAGACCAGGTGATATTAAATCTCCACTGAGACGCGGCGGTGGGGTTACATTTGGCCCACAAGGATGCAGAAAAAAGTATAAAGTTCCCAGGCAGGTAAAAAAACAAGCTTTGCAGATGGCAATTTCAAGTAAAATTACTGAAAATAAATTACTGGTATTGGATTCGTTCGAATTACCTGAAATAAAAACAAAAGAATTTGTAAAAACGATTAAAAACTTGAATGTTGAATCGGCGCTTATCGTCATTGATAAAGAAAATAAAAATTTAGATTATTCTTCAAGGAACTACCAACAGGTTAAACTTATTCATTCTAATGGATTGAATGTTTATGATATATTATTGCATCAACATTTAATTTTACTGGAACCAGCAATTGAACAGATTAAAGAAAGAGTTCGTTAAAAAGCACTGATTATATCAATAAGAAAGGACATTCAATAATGGATAATCACAAAATAATAATCAGACCGATTGTGACTGAGAAAACGCATGTTATGAGAGATTCAATGAATCAGATTGTGTTTGAAGTGCATCGGGAGGCAAATCGTATTCAAATAGCGAAAGCAATTGAAACATTATTCAATGTAAGGGTAGTCGTTGTCAATACATTGCAGGTCAAAGGAAAGCGAAAACGTAGAGGACGAATCATGGGCAAAAGAAGAGATTGGAAAAAGGCAATTGTTACTCTGGCAGCCGGAGATAAAGTAGAATTTTTTGAAGGTGTGTAGAAGGTATAATTGTGAATCGCACTATAAATATCAACTTTAATTTTCTTCACGACGAAGGAGAAAAATAAAAATGGCAGTAAAACGTGTAAAGCCGACATCACCTGGAAGACGATTTCAAGTATATTCAGCATATGATGAAATTACAAAAGATACACCAGATAAAGGGCTGACCAAAAAAATAAAAAAAACCGGCGGCCGCAATGCCAATGGTAGAATAACCTGTCGCCATCGAGGTGGAGGCCATCGTAAAAAATATCGAATTATTGATTTTAAACGAGATAAAGATAATATCCCAGCAAAAGTCGCAGCAATTGAATATGATCCCAATAGAAGTGCAAGAATCGCTTTGCTTCACTACGCAGATGGAGAAAAACGTTATATAATTGCACCATTGAAACTCAAGGTTGGTGATACAGTTATGTCTGGAGAAGAAGCAGATATCAAGCCCGGAAATACACTGCCACTTACTAAAATTCCTTTGGGAACACAGATTCATAATATCGAAATGAAAATTGGAAAAGGTGCACAACTTGTTCGAACTGCTGGAAGTTTCGCGCAACTCGTCGCAAAAGAAGGTAAATACGCCCAAATTAAACTGCCATCAGGTGAAGTAAGAATGATCCTTGTTCAATGCAAAGCCAGTATAGGACAGCTTGGAAATGTGGAACATGAAAACATTGATCTTGGAAAGGCAGGCAGAAAAAGATGGATGGGAAGACGCCCAAAAGTTAGAGGCGTTGCAATGAATCCAGTGGATCATCCGATGGGTGGGGGTGAAGGACGTTCATCAGGTGGACGACATCCTTGTTCTCCATGGGGTGTACCTACTAAAGGATATCGCACTCGAAAAAATCGAGCAACAGATCGGTTTATAATTAAGCGCAGAAAAAAATAGCTAAGTAAAACTGGATATATGCCAGGCATAAAAAAAATGAACGTTTAAATGATATTATTTAAACTATAATTAGGAGTAGCATATGCCACGGTCGATAAAAAAGGGACCATTTATTGAAGACTCACTTTTGAAAAAAATTGTCAACGCACAAAATATGAGAAGCAACAAAGTTATTAAAACATGGTCACGCAGATCTACAATTATTCCTGAAATGGTTGGACTGACACTTGCTGTACATAATGGAAAAAAATTCATACCCATTTTTGTATCTGAAAATATGGTAGGACATAAACTCGGAGAGTTCTCACCCACGCGAACATTCTATAGTCATGCGGGTGACAAAAAGACACGATTAAAGAAAAAATAAACAAGAGGAACCACCATGGAGTCACGAGCAGTTGCTAAATTTATTAGAATATCGCCACAAAAAGTGAGAAAACTTGCGCAAACTGTAAAAGGTAAGCGTGTTGAGGCAGGTGTCGATATATTGAAATTTATGCCGCAAAAGGCATCAGGATTGGTGCTAAAGGTAATCAATTCCGCAGTTGCCAATGCAACCCTTAAAGATGAAAATATTGATGTTGATGATTTAATTATCAAAAATATCTATGTGGATCAGGGACCGACCCTAAAACGATTTCGTGCAAGAGCACGAGGTCGTGGGACAAGAATCTTAAAAAGAACCAGTCATATTACAGTTATTTTATCTGAGGATACTGTTTAATTAAAAAGGAGGTATGGCTTGGGCCAGAAAGTTAATCCAATTGGTTTACGTTTGGGAATCGTCAAAACTTGGGATTCCCGCTGGTTTTCAGAAAAGAAATATGCGGACTATATTCTTGAAGATCATAATATCCGAAAGTTTTTAAAAAAGAAGCTTTATCATGCAGGAGTATCCAAAATTGAAATTGAGCGATCTGCCAGACGATTAAAACTAAGATTATTCACAGCGCGTCCTGGAATTGTAATAGGTAAAAAAGGCCAGGAAATTGATAAGTTGAAAAAAGAACTGGAAAAAATGGTTTCCTTGGAGGTATTTATTGATATTCAGGAAGTTAGGAAACCTGAAATTGATGCGCAGCTCGTAGCTGAAAACGTTGCATTACAAATAGAACGACGTGTCGCCTTTCGTCGTGCAATGAAACGAGGTGTAAGCTCAGCTATGCGTTTTGGCGCTCAGGGAATAAAAATTATATGCTCAGGCAGGTTGGGTGGTGCGGAAATGGCAAGAACTGAGTGGTATAAGGAAGGTCGGATACCATTACATACATTGCGAGCAGATGTTGATTATGGATTTATTGAAGCCAAAACCACCTATGGTCTGATTGGTATAAAAGTTTTTATTTTTAAAGGTGAAATTTTAAATTCGCAAGACGACTCACAACAAAAAGAGCAACAAAAATAATCGTTTGCCTGGGAGAAGACAAGCATGTTAAGCCCAAAAAAAGTAAAATTCAGAAAAGTGCAGCGGGGACGTAAAAGAGGTGTCGCCATACGAGGTGGCTCACTTAACTTTGGCGAATATGGATTGCAGGCCATAGAATGTGGCGACATTACATCAAAACAAATTGAAGCTGCTCGTATCGCAATGACACGCCATGTTAAGAGAGGCGGAAAAATTTGGATTCGAATATTTCCAGACAAACCATTTACTAAAAAACCGGCTGAAGTCAGAATGGGTAAAGGTAAAGGCGCTCCTGAAGGATGGGCCTGCGTGATCAAACCGGGAAGAATTCTATATGAAATGACAGGTGTACCAGAATCGTTGGCCAGAGAAGCTTTTCGACTTGCTGCACATAAATTGCCGGTTAAAACTAAATTTGTTGCAAGGAGTGACGTTTAATATGAAACCCAGTGAAATCAGAAATTTAAGTAAAGACGAACTTAATGAAACATTACACAACAAAACAGAAGAATTATTTAATCTTCGGTTTCAATTAGCAACCAATCAACTTGAGAATACCGCGCGTCTTAAAAAAACACGAAAGGATATTGCTCGATTTCAAACAATAAGAAAAGAGAAAGAGATGGAGTTAATGTAATGAATTCAACAAGTAGAAAACGAAAATTAGTGGGTGTCGTAGTAAGCAATAAAATGCAAAAGACGATCGTTGTGCAAGTTGATCGAATGGTAAAACATCCACTGTATAAAAAATATCTGAAAAGAAGATCAAAATTTTATACCCATGATCATGAAAATCAATGCAATATCGGTGATACTGTTTTAATCATGGAATGTCGACCATTAAGTAAGCAAAAACGATGGCGATTAGTTGAAATTTTGAAAAAAGCAGCATAGAGGGAATAAAATGATTCAGTCAGAAACAAAATTAACATCAGCAGACAACTCAGGTGCAAAATCACTATATTGTATTAAAGTTCTGGGTGGGTCTAGAAGACGATACGCGAGTATTGGAGATATTATCGTCGTTTCAGTCAAGGAAGCCATCCCTAATTCTAAAGTTAAGAAAGGTGATGTTCTCAAAGCGGTTATTGTTAGAACAAAAAAAGAGATCAAACGACCGGATGGTTCATTTATTCGATTTGATGATAACTCCGCTGTATTGATTAATCCAAGTAAAGAGCCAATCGGTACACGTATATTTGGTCCGGTAGCAAGAGAACTCAGAGGAAAAGGCTTTATGAAAATAATTTCCCTGGCGCCCGAAGTTTTATAAACAGGAGTATGTTCCATGCTGAGAAAAATTAAACTAACTGGCAAAAAAAACAGTCATGCAAGATGTCATATCCGAAAAGGAGATATGGTAAAGGTTATTGCCGGAAAAGATAAAGGTAAAAGTGGTAAAGTATTGCGCATCATATTGAAAAAAGATCGAGCGGTAGTAGAACATGTCAATATGATTAAAAGACATACAAAGCCAACGCAAGCCAATCCGCAAGGTGGAATCATTGAAAAAGAAGCACCCATACATTGGTCGAATTTGATGCTTGAATGTCCAAAATGTGTCAAGCCCACAAGAATACAAATGCAGATATTAGACGATAATAAAAAAGTCCGCGTTTGTAAAAAGTGCAATGAAATTATTGATGCTTAATTGATTTGGAGGATGAGATGACATCTCTTGAAGAAAATTATAAAAACGAAATCGTTCCTCACTTAATGAAAGAATTTCAATATAAGAATGTGATGCAGGCACCCAAACTAAAAAAAATTGTTTTGAACATGGGTATGGGTGAAGCAATTCAAAATATCAAAGTGCTGGATGCTGCAACAAAAGAGTTGGAAGCGATTTCCGGACAAAAGCCAGTTGTTACGAAAGCAAAGCGATCAATTGCAGCATTTAAATTACGTACTGGAATGCCAATAGGATGTCGCGTGACGTTACGAAGAGATCACATGTATGATTTTTTTAACAAATTAGTCAATGTGGCTTTACCGCGTGTTCGAGACTTTAGAGGCATTTCTGGAAAAGCATTTGATGGTCGTGGAAATTATACACTTGGAATCAAAGAACAAATCATATTTCCTGAAATCGACTATGATAAAATTGATAAAATTAAAGGTCTTAATATAACAATAGTAACGACTGCAAAAAATGATAAAGAAGCAAAATTTCTGTTAAAAACAATGGGAATGCCGTTTCGTAATTAGTAATTCTGTGAAAGGGGAAAAACCTTGGCAAAAACATCAATAAGTGTTCGAGCAAAACGACCACAAAAATTCAAAGTAAGAGAGTATAACCGATGCCCTATGTGTGGGAGACCAAGAGGTTATATGCGAAAATTTGGCATTTGTCGTATTTGTTTTCGTAATCTTGCTTCAAAAGGAATTTTGCCGGGCGTTGTTAAATCTAGCTGGTAATGACAAAGGTTCAATTGAGTACATACTTTTTTTGAACATCATCCATTAAGATTAAGTTATTTAGCCTGACAACTGCAAATGCCATTAAAAAAATGGTAATTGCAATCGTCACTTTAAACGGAGAATCATTATGTCAATGAGTGATCCAATTGCGGACATGCTGACAAGACTACGAAATGCATGTAAAGCAAAATTCAATACAGTAGATATACCTAACTCCAAGGTAAAGACTGAAATTGCCCGAATTTTAAAGTCTGAAGGTTTTATTAAGCACTATAAAGTTATGCCTGATGATAAACAAGGGGTTCTAAAGATTTTTATTAAGTACGATAAAAATGAAAGCGTGATAACAGGAATACAACGAGTTAGTAAACCATCCCGAAGGATATACAACAAAAGTAAAGGTATTGAATCGGTACTTAATGGATTGGGTATTGCAATTTATTCAACATCCAAAGGGATAATGACAGATAAACAGGCCAAAAAAGAGAATGCCGGCGGCGAATATTTATGCAAAGTCTGGTAACCAACATGCTTTAAGGTTGAATTATTAAAGGGAGATAAAATGTCACGCATAGGTAAAAAACCCATAGAAATACCAAAAGATATTACCATTACATATGCTAAAAAAGAATTTTCTGTAAAAGGTAAAAATGGTACGATGAAAAACACCATTCATGAAAATGTAGATTTACAGATAAATGATCAAAATATAGTCGTGATCGCGAAAGATCAATCACGTAAGAATAGAGCATTTCAAGGAATGACCCGAAGCATTGTAAATAATATGATTATTGGTGTTACTAAGGGGTTCGAAAGATCGCTTGAGATAAATGGTATTGGTTATCGCGCTGAAGTTAATTCTAATGTTTTGAAATTGACGCTTGGTTATTCTCATCCCATTGAATTCAAACTACCAGAAGGTGTCACTGCAGAAGTACAAAAACAAAATCATATTAAAATTTCAGGTATGGATAAACAAGTCGTCGGCCAATTATGTGCTGAAATTCGTGCCCTGAGACCTCCTGAACCTTATAAAGGTAAAGGGGTTAAATATAGTGAAGAATATATTCAACGTAAAGCAGGAAAAACCGGAACAAAATAATTGTCTGACGTTTAATTGAAATGTCAAATTGGAGAAAGAGCAGTGGACCAAAAATTACGATTAAAAAGAAAAAAACGTATCCGAAAAAAAATTTCAGGTACAACTGAGAAACCAAGATTAACTGTATATAAAAGCAGTAAGCATATTTATGCACAACTCATTGATGATATAACAATGAAAACATTACTGGCTGCATCGAGTACCGAAAAAGAAATCAAAGCGCTTCCACCCTTTGAAGGTAAAATAAAAATGGCAAAACACATTGGTGAAACTATCGCACGAAGGGCAATTGATAAAGGAATAAAAAACGTTGTATTTGATAGAAATGGATATGTATTTCATGGCAGAGTAAAAGCGGTCGCTGATGGTGCTAGAGAAGCCGGGTTGATCGTATAAACGTTCTTAAGAACAAGAATTGAAATAAGTAAAACTATTAACTGACTGTCAATAATGACTGTCATGAAAATTTTATTCAGCTTTGTCAAGCATCAATGCTGAAAATCAGGAGGCTCACTTGAGTAAAAAGCAACAAGAAACAGAAGAAAGCCAGTTTATAGAAAAGGTAGTACACATCAATCGAGTCGCAAAAGTTGTAAAAGGTGGACGAAGATTTAGTTTTAGTGCAGTTGTCGTTGTTGGTGATGGTGAGGGAAGTGTCGGCGGCGGCCTAGGAAAAGCAGGCGAAGTACCTGAGGCCATCCGAAAAGGAATTGAGAGTGCAAAGAAGAATATGATCAGTGTGCCACTGGTTAAAAATAATACACTGCCATATGAAATTATTGGAAAATACTGCGCCAGTCGCGTATTGCTTAAACCAGCAGCAAAAGGAACTGGTGTAATAGCAGGCGGTGCTGTTCGGGCAGTTTTGGAAGCGGTTGGTGTGCAAAATATTTTGACTAAATGCTTGGGATCACATAATCCGCATAATGTAGTGAAAGCAACGATACAAGGACTGGCAAATATGAAGAGCCGTGAAATGGTTGCTGCGCGACGCGGAAAAAAGGTTGAGGATTTATAATCTCAGCACCTAAATATAAAATCAACGTTATTGCATAAAGTCATATTCGTATCAAATGAATATGGATTGGCAATCTTTGAATAAAGATCGGGTTATAATTATGGAAAACCGAATTAAAGTGACATTAATACGAAGCCAGATAGGCAAACCTGCGAAGCACAGAAAAACTCTAAAAGCTTTGGGGCTTAGAAAATTACATCAATGCAAGATATTTGATAATTCCCCTTCAGTTATGGGAATGGTCAATCAGATCAACCATTTATTAAAAATTGAGGAATGTACAGATGAAACTACATGAATTATCCCCAAGTCCTGGATCAAGAAAAAATAGAAAACGTTTGGGACGCGGAGTTGCAACAGGTCAGGGAAAAACAGCAGGAAAAGGTAATAAAGGTTTTAAGTGCAGGTCCGGCGGAAAAGTTCGAATAGGCTTTGAAGGTGGTCAGATGCCAATACATCGTAGATTACCGAAACGTGGTTTTACAAATATTTTTAGAAAAGAATATGAGATCATAAACATTACTGAATTGCAACGATTCAAGGATATGAATGAAACGATTGATGAAACAATCTGGCGAAAAGAAAGACTCTTAAAAGGTAAAGAAAGAAGAATAAAATTACTGGGGAATGGTGAAATTGATTTCCCGGTAAACGTAAAAGTACATAAAGCCAGTAAAACTGCGATTAGTAAAATAGAATCCGCTGGCGGAAAAGTGGAGATCATTCAATGATCGGAAGTGGTTTTCAAAATTCATTTAAAATTCCGGAATTAAGAAATCGTATATTAATTACATTTGCCTTATTGGCAGTTTACAGAATTGGCGTTCATGTACCGGTACCCGGAATTGATAATGTTGCATTGGCAAGTTTTTTTGCACGTGCACAAGGTACTCTCTTGGGCTTATTTGATATGTTCTCCGGTGGAGCGCTTGAGCGTCTATCGGTTTTTGCATTAGGAATTATGCCATACATCAGCGCTTCGATTATTTTGCAGCTATTGACAGTAGTTATTCCTCATCTAGAAAAATTATCTAAAGAAGGGGAACAGGGAAGAAAAAAGATCACACAATACACACGTTATGGTACAGTAATTTTAAGTATAATTCAGGGATTAGGAATAAGTGTAGGATTAGAAAGAATGACTGCTCCAGGTGGAGCATCAGTTGTTATAGAAGCTGGATGGTCATTTCGCTTGATGACAGTATTGACATTAACAGCAGGAACTGCCTTTATAATGTGGTTGGGAGAACAAATTACTGAACGTGGCATTGGCAATGGAATTTCTTTGATCATTTTTGCAGGAATCGTTGCACGAATGCCTTCAGCAATGAAAAACACCTATAACCTCATGGCAACAGGTGAAATGGGCATTTTTACTGTCCTTTTATTGATCATACTAATGGTAGCGGTTGTTGGGTTCATTGTTTATGTTGAACAGGCTCAAAGGCGCATACCAGTACAATATCCCAAGCGGGTAGTGGGACGAAAAATGTATGGTGGACAGAGTACACATCTACCATTGAAAATAAATACATCCGGTGTTATCCCTCCAATATTTGCATCATCAATAATTATGTTTCCGGCAACGATAGCAAGTTTTTTAAATATTGCATGGATGCAGACAGTGGCTGGTGCGTTAACACCCGGATCTGGTTGGTATGAACTCCTTTATGTCGTATTTATTTTCTTTTTCTGCTATTTTTATACAGCAGTGCAATTCAATCCAGTTGATGTTGCGGAAAATATGAAAAAAAATGGTGGTTATATTCCAGGTATTCGTCCGGGTAAGAAAACTGCTGAATATATTGATAAAGTTTTAACAAGAATCACATTGGGCGGTGCAATTTATGTATCTGCGGTATGTGTGTTGCCATCAGTGTTGATGACAAGATTTAATGTACCATTTTATTTTGGCGGAACAGCATTGCTCATTGTTGTAGGCGTCGCAATAGATACGATGTCTCAAATTCAGGCCCATTTGTTACCACGAAATTACGAAGGATTTCTCAAAAAGGGTGGGCGATTTCGTGGTAGACGTTAAATTATAATAGAGGGGTATTCGGAGAATACATTATGGCCAAAGAAGAAGCCATCAAAGTTCAGGGAACAGTCATAGAAACATTGCCCAATGCAATGTTTAAAGTAGAGCTTGAAAATAAGCATCAGATATTAGCGCATATATCAGGAAAAATGCGAATGCATTTCATCAAGATATTACCTGGAGATAACGTTACAGTGGAATTATCCCCATATGATTTAACACGCGGAAGAATCACATACCGCACAAAATAATTCTAAATTTGGATAAGGTAAAAAAATGAAAGTACGCGCTTCAGTAAAAAAAATTTGTAAAAAGTGCAAAATTATTCGCCGCCGTGGTGTTGTAAGAGTCATCTGTGAAAACAAACGACACAAGCAGCGTCAAGGATAGAGAGATAACGAGGAGGTATTTTGGCACGTATAGCTGGGGTTGATTTACCGCGAGGTAAACGGTTAATAATTGGTTTGACTTATATCTATGGTATAGGTAAAACCACGTCAAAAAAAATCCTGGATACACTTGATATTGATATCAATATGAAAACAGATGATTTAGATTCTGTTCAGGTGAATCAGATTCAAAAGCTCATACAAAATGAGTATAAAGTTGAAGGTGAATTACGCACTGAAGTATCCATGAATATCAAACGATTAATGGATCTTGGATGTTATCGTGGTTTGAGACATCGAAGATCCTTACCTGTGCGAGGGCAGCGAACAAGTACAAATGCTCGAACACGAAAGGGTCCGAGAAGGACAGCTGTTAAGAAAAAGGGTGCAGCAACAAAGAAAAAATAGTCACCTTTGATTGAAGCAGCTTTATATTGATTTTATCGGTTCATGACTTAAAGGTTTTATTGCAAACCGGATTAGTAAACTGAACAAAATCGCTGCGAACATTAACAGGAGCAATGAAAGTAATATGGCAAAACGCACGAAAACGAGAGCAAAAAAGAAAGATAAAAAGAATGTATTGAATGGTGAAGTTCACATTCAATCAACTTTTAACAATACAATTGTATCCATTACAGACATGCAGGGAAATGTAATCGCATGGTCTACTGCCGGATCACAAGGATTTAAGGGATCGCGTAAAAGTACACCATTTGCAGCGCAGCTTGCGACACAGGATGCCATGAAAAAAGCAATGGATCATGGGATGAAAAATGTAGAAGTTTATGTTAAAGGACCAGGTGCAGGACGTGAATCTGCTTTAAGAGCATTACAAAATCAAGGTTTGAATATACTTACCATTAAAGATGTGACTCCTGTACCGCATAATGGTTGTCGTCCTCCCAAAAGACGACGTGTATAGTCTGAATACAAACTAATGGATTTAATCCAAAATATTGATGAAAATTGCAAAAGAATGCAATAAAGAAGTATCAAAGGTTAGGAAACTAAAAACCTGAAGATTATTTGGAGGATACATTGGCGAGATATAGAGGTTCAACCTGTCGCATATGCCGACGAGAGAATATGAAATTAATGCTTAAAGGCGATCGTTGTTTTTCAGACAAATGTGCCTTTGACAGGCGAAGTTATGCCCCTGGCCAACATGGTCAGAAACGAAGTAAATATTCCGACTATGGGATTCAGTTACGAGAAAAACAGAAAGTGAAGCGGATGTATGGATTGACTGAAAACCAATTCAGATTATTTTTCAAACGCGCAGATCGAATGAAAGGAATTACAGGAACGAACTTGTTGACATTACTGGAACGAAGATTGGACAATGTAATTTATCGTTTAGGTTTTGCCAATTCGAGAAATCAATCACGCCAAATAGTCAGGCATAATCATATAGTAATCAATTCAAAAAAAGTGAATATTCCTTCATATATAGTTCAGGTAGGGGATATCATTGAAGTCAGAGAAAAAAGTAAAAAAATAAATATTATTGTAGAATCATTGGATACAGTAGTACGCAGAGGTATTCCACAGTGGCTTGAGTTGGAAAAAGAGAATTTTAAGGGTGTAGTAAAGGCAGTTCCAATACGTGACGACATTACGACACCAATGCAAGAGCAATTAATAGTTGAATTATATTCTAAGTAATTAATTTGATGTCCCTCAATAATATCAAATATATAACCAACGGATAATGGGAGAAAAGTATGTCATCGAATGAGGTAATGTATATGAACTGGAGAGAGCTGATAAAGCCTCAAAAGGTTCAAATTGAAAGTACTTCCCCTACCTATGGTAAATTTGTCTGTGAACCTCTCGAAAGAGGCTTTGGGATAACAATAGGAAATTCGCTCAGACGAATTATATTATCATCGCTATATGGCGCAGCAATTACAGCAGTAAAATTTGAGAGTGCGATGCATGAGTTTTCAGTAATTGAAGGTGTCATAGAAGATGTATCGGAAATCATATTAAATATTAAAAGCATTCGACTGCGAATGGCTGAAACAGGCCCAAAATATTTAACGTTATCAGCAGAAGGTGAAGGGGCTGTCACTGCGAATAATTTAATCAGTGAAGATGGCAAAGTTGAGATTTTAAATACAGATCAACATATTGCAACTCTAAAGCCGGGCGCAAAACTACAGATGACAGCTACTGTAAACTTAAATCGCGGTTATTCATTATCTGAAGCAAATAAGGACGATGAAGCACCGGTTGGAACAATTCCAATTGATTCAATTTTTTCACCAATAAAGCGTGTAAATTATGTCGTATCAAATGCACGTGTCGGCCAAAAAACAGACTATGACAAACTTTCCCTTGAGGTTTGGACTGATGGCAGCATACAGCCTGAAGATGCAGTCGCATATGCAGCAAAGATACTGAAAGAGCAAGTTTCACTATTTATTAATTTTGATGAAGAACAAGAGCCTGAATTTCTTGATGAAGAAGAAGAAATTCCAACACAGACATATAATGAAAACTTATATAGAAGTGTTGAAGAGCTTGAGTTATCTGTTCGCAGTGCGAATTGTTTGAAAAATGCAAATATAAATAAGATTTATCAACTTGTTCAACGTACAGAAGCAGAGATGTTGAAAACCAAAAACTTTGGTAGAAAATCATTGAACGAGATCAAGGAAGTTTTAAATGAGATGGGTTTATCGTTGGGAATGAAAATAGATGGATTTGTCCCACCAAAGGAAGAAGTGCTTGATTTAGCGCCACAAAATGATGAAGAAGTTGAAGACGAAGAAGAGGAAGAGGAGGAAGAAGTATGAGACACAGAAAATCCGGAAAAAAATTTAATTGTACAGCAAGTCACAGAGATGCAATGTTTCGCAATATGGTGACATCTTTGTTAAAGCACAATCGAATTAAAACGACAGATGCAAAAGCAAAAGAATTAAGAAGATGTGCAGACAAAATGATTGCTTTGGCAAAAAGAGGTGATTTACATGCCAGACGACAAGCCTTAGCCTTCATACGTGAAAAGAAAGTTGTACATAGGTTATTCGCTGAAGCCAAAGAGCGATTTTCAGATAAAAGTAGTGGATATACACGTGCGGTAAAAATTGGAAGACGCGCTGGTGATGCGGCACCGATGTCTGTTATTGAAATAATTGCACCTCCAGTAAAAGATACAACGATAACCGAAGATACAGACAAAGAAACTGAAAAAACTTCTGAATAGAATATTCGATTTTTCTTACCCCCAAAAAATGGGCGAACTTCGTGTTCGTCCATGACCTTCTCCTTCCTATACGCATTCCAAAATCTTTATCTTAAAGTCTATAGAATTAAAGGAGATACAAATGTACGATTTTTTACTAACCCCTGAAGAAAAGCAACTTAAAGAAGAGGTCAGGCAGTTTGTTAGAGAAGAAATCACCAGTGATTTTTTGCGACAAATGGACAAAAATGAAATTACATACCCGCGCGAGTTTGTTGAAAAATTAGCCGCTCGAAATCTTTTTGGCGTTCGCTTTCCTAAAAAATATGGGGGAAGGGAAATGAGCTGGGTTGCTGAAGTTGCTGCCACAGAAGAAATAGGATGTCTTGGAATGGCCTTAGGATGCGCATTTGTTATGCCATCAATTGTAGGTGAAGCGATCAATCAATTTGGAACAGACGAACAAAAAGAAAAATATTTAAAACCTTATCTTGCAGGAAAATTAGTGTCTGCAGAAGCCCTTACAGAGCCAAGAGGTGGCTCAGACTTTTTTGGTGCAATGACAAAAGCGGAGCTTAAAGGGGGTCATTTTATATTAAATGGAATGAAACGTTTTGTGGTCGGCGCTGAAGGCGCAGATTTTTTTCTGGTATACTGTCGGACAAACTTTGAACCTGATGCGCATAAATACCAAAAACTCAGTCTTCTGATCGTTGATCGTGGCCCGGGTGTTGAAACAGAATATCTCTATGGGCTTATGGGATGTCGAGGCGGCGGGACAGGGCGTCTGGTATTTCGTGATGTTAAGGTGCCCAAAGAAAATCTAGTCGGTGAACTTCATGGCGGGGCATTGTGTTTCAATCAAATGATGATTCCTGAGCGGATGACCTCTGCAGCGGGATGTCTAGGTGTTTGGGGGGCTCTTGACCTTGCAGTGCGCTATTCTAATCAGCGTCGTGCATTTGGCAAAAAAATTCGTCAATACCAGGCAATAAGTACGCTTGTTGCAGATTCAATTACCAAGCTTGATGCAGCGCGAGCAATTTCATATATGGCAGCTCGGGCAGTAGATGAAAATTATGCAAATGTTCGCAGACTTGTCAGTGAAGCAAAACGTTGTGCAACAGAATTTGCCTGGGATGTTGTCAATAATGCGATGCAAATTATGGGTGGTATTGGTTACACAGAAGTGTATCCCATAGAAAGAGCGTTGAGAGATACCAGATTGGGAATGATTTGGACAGGAACATCACAAATCATGGACCTTATGATCCAGCATGAATACTACAACCAAATTCTTGATTCAGCTTACAATCGAAGAAAAATGGAAAATGATGCCATGATGCCCGATGAAAGCGAGCGATGTTTGACTGATGAAGATATGATGGATGTTTTTAATGCAAAAGCATAAAATACTTCAAAAACATGGTTCAGTTTTTTCGCCTGGAGTGTCAACTCCAGGCGTTGATTTTACATGCTGCCAAAATCAAGATCATCTTCAATACTAAATTCTTCATCCTCTTCGTCGTTGACATTCAGGTCTGACATTTGTTCAAGTCCGATAAATTCAAATTCACAAGGTGTTCCCACCAGCATAAAAAGCACATTAGTTGCTTCAACGAGAAAGGCATTTTTTGTTTGATAAGCAGGTCGATAGTTAAATGGAAAAGTAAATATGCCATCAGCCGAACGAATGCTTTCTATGAGACTGGCTTTCAAATTTTCAGCAGGATTTATTATATAGACCGCATCAATAACGTGATCCAAATATGTTTCAGGGTCAACAGTCGAATCCAATTGAATTGGGGCATCAAAGGAACTGGGTATTAATAATGCGCGTTTTCCAGAACTGTCCAAAGCCCTTAAATCTGATTTCTCAACCCATCTTCCATTTTCGCCAATATTTCCAAGTGCTTTACCGCCTTTAGGAATAATAAAGGATCCAGTTTCATCAATATCCATTCGCACACATTCCCTCCCATCAGAACCAATGGCAACGATTTCTTTAGAGCCATATAATTTTTTTCTGTCAAGGCGAAGGATATCGCATGGATTATCTTGTTGATTTGTACGAAAAATAAGTTGTTTTGCCATAGTCTTTCCTTTCTTTGGTATTTTGATACATGATATGAAAGCCGAATCACTTCTTAACCTTTTCCCTTTAATTCATCAGAAAAATGCTGTTCGATCAATTCATCAAGCAAATCATTTTCTGACTTTTCTGAATCTGATTTGTCTGAATGGTTCAGTTGCATTCGTTCACGATCAATTTCACTTTGAAACTGTTTAAAAAATTCTTGACCATTACCATTATCAGAAAAAATTGTACGATCATGGTCTGAGGCCAATAAACCTTCTAATTCCTGTTCTTCGGAGGGCGATAAATCAAGAAATTGTTCTGGTCGATTTTGTTTTTTTTGATTGATTTTTGGTGATATCGTATCATTTCTGTCTAAAGATGGCGATTTGGTTTCAGTTTGTAAGGCATCCATTTCAATCTGAATGGCTTCAATCTGTTTGGAAAAGGATTTCAGTCGAAACCCCATTATTATGACAATAAATAACAAGACACCATTAATTGCCAAAATCCCCCATAATAAAAAAGACATGAACGAAATGCGATGGCTTAAGTTTTCTCTTTCAATGATTGATTTGCGTTTTTCCTGTTGAATTGCGAGATTGAGATTCTGGATTTCCTCTTGCTGATTGGTCAATACTTGCAAAAATCTAAGCGTAGAATCGTTTTGTTTTTGAGGAATGGTTTCAGACATATTGGTATCCATTTGAAATCCAGATGAATCCGCAGCAAATACAAATGATGGGGTAATGCACAATAGCCATATAATCATAATGAAACGATACATAATATCCTCTTTTGTTTGCGTATTGGTTTATTCTCATCCTCATGTCCATGAGAATATAGACTTTAAGATAAAGATTTTGGACTGCGTTGGCGCTTCGTCGATGTACTATAGTACTATCTCCTTGCGCCGCCTTGCCAAAATCTTTATCTTAAAGTCTATAGCAAAAACTATTATACTGGATGATCATTTTTTGATCGAATAAATGAAACCGCAAAAAAACCATCCATCAAATGAATGTCCGGTCGGAACATATAATACCCTTTTTTATTAACAAAGGTTTCAAGAATTGAATTGCTAATTTTCTCTATAGTAAAGTTTGTGTGTTGAGACAAGAACTTTTCAACGATTTGTGATGTTTCTTCTGGTTCTAAAGAGCAAACACAATATATCAATTTTCCGCCTGGTTTAACGTGGGATGCGATAATTTGAATCAATCTTTGCTGTTTTTTTGCATTCTGAAAAATATTTGCCTTTGTTTTTTTCCATTTCATATCTGGATGACGTCTGATAACGCCCAATCCTGAACAAGGCGCATCAAGTAACACACGATCAAACAGATGATTACCCAAAGTTTTCTTCCAATGATGTTGACGGGTTGAAACAATGGATACTCCCAAACGTTTCATTTCATCAGCCAGTATGTTGATTTTGTCTTTATCCTGATCCACAGCCAAAATTGAACCTTTATTATTCATAGATTGCGCTAGGTGTCCAGTTTTTCCGCCTCTGCCTGCGCAAGCATCCAGAACTGTTTCTCCTGGTTCAGATGAAACAATCAAGCCAATCAGTTGTGCAGCTTCATCTTGGACCTGAAACATTCCTTTATTGAAGGGTTCTGATTTCCCTATTGAAATTTTGAGATTTGACACACAAACGCCATCAGGTGCGTGGGTTGTTTTGGATATTGTTTGCGCGTTGGATAGCAAGTTTTCAATAAGCTCAGAACGATTCATTAAAAGGGTGTTTGTTCGAAGTACAATTGGAGGTACTTGATTACCTGCATCACACAAATTTTTGGTAATACTTACACCCCAATAACTGATCCACCGCTGAATCAACCATTTTGGGTATGCGTACGTTATAGATAAATATTCAAATTGTTGCGTGGATTCATCAGGAAATTGAATCCTGTCTTTTGATCGAATCGTTTCTCTCAATATCGCATTGACAAAACGCGTTTCATATTTGGATGCAAACAGATGGGCAAGGTCAACAGATGTATTGACTGCTGCATGTTCAGGGATACGATCCATAAATAGCATTTGAAAAAGACCCATTCGCAAAATATTTAAAACCGGAATGATCGTTTTTGAGCGTGACCGATGTGATAATTGAACAACAATATAGTCAAGATAGGATCGCCATCGAATAACCCCATAAACCAGCGAATGAATCAAAGCACGATCTCTTTGTTTAAAACCAGAGATTTGGTCAGAGACCTGATCCATCAGCGTATCTAAAAAAATATCCTCCAGATGAAAAGCATTCAAAGTATAAAGGGCCAATGCTCTTGGATTTTTATCTGAATATGCTCTTAAACGAGTTTGAATTATTTGATTGTTTTTTTTCAATGCCTTTGCCTTTGTTCATAATGTTTGAAAAATAACTTCCCAACTTACTGAAATTGTTGGTTTTGAATTAAATATACTCATATACTGTAGTAAGCGTCTTTCATTATTCAGTTAACACTATTATCAAATTTTAATGTTCTTTGAAAAATTTTTTTTTAAACAGGGTAATTTTTTTGTGTTGATAATATAATTATACAACTTGGGGGTGGAATCTTCAAGGAATTCTAAAGTTATTGCCATTTATCCATTTTTTGTTAAGGAAATCTCTGATAATAAGTTCCCGCTTTTGATGGAGTCCAAATCTTTAGATTTGGGCGTGAGACATATATTTTGACGCCCAAATCTAAATATTTGGACTCCAGATGATCGAAATAATATGGGGTGAAACACGGTTGAATCCGCTGAAAAGTTGAATGAGATCTATCAAGTATTCAAGATTGAAGTTGCCCAGTCAGGCAAAATGCTTCTAATTTTTGATGAAATTCAAAATATTAAGAATTGGGACGCATTTATCAGAACTATATATGAAATGGAAGATCATATTGAAATTATGATAACCGGTTCAAACTCAGAGTTGCTGTCATCAGAGATCAGCAGTAAACTTGCAGGGAGGTTTATTTCGTTCTTTATTTACCCTTTTAGTTTTAAAGAATTTCTAGCATACCATCATATGGATGTTCTTGATGACATTGACTTTTTAAAAAAACAAGATCGAATAAAGCAATTGTTTCAACAATATGTGTCTTTTGGCGGATTACCAGAGATTTTCAGCATATTGACAGAAGATGCCAAAAAATCCTACCTGATGGGCATCGTCAGCAAGGTTATTCTGGATGATATTGTTAAACGATTTTCCATTAAGCATCCACATATAATTGAAAAGATACTTCTCTACATCGTTTTGAATACTGGTAATTTAACCGCTTTCACAAGAATAACCAATTATCTCAAAAACCAGCATGTTTCTGTTTCCCAGGATACGATTATTATGTATGTCCAATTTATCATAAAAACATATGCCCTGTATAAAATTCAAAAATTTGACTGGAAACAACAACGCATTTTTGAAACAACCAAAAAATACTATGCAGTGGATACAGGCCTGATTAATTTTTTTGACAGCACCACACAAAATTATTCAAAGCAAATAGAAAATATCGTATATCTTCAACTAAGAAAATCAGAGGGAACTGTATATTTTGGATATTTGAAATCTGGAAAAGAAATTGATTTTATAACAAAAAACAATGATGGCGTATTTGATAAATATCAAATTACCCTGAGCCTTACCAACGAAAATCAAAAGCGTGAATTATCTCCTTTCAATGTTGCAGACCAGCATCTTGCAAAAGGGAAGAATTATCTCATATCATTTGATGACAGTGAAGAGGCGGTTCATTATCAAGGCACGTTGATTTTAAGAAGAAATTTATTTAAGTTTCTGCTCAATTTATAATGTCACTTTCGGCAGAGCCTGGAAACGAAAACCACAGTGAGTTTTCTCTTAGCCTGACGGCTATGGACTAAAGCCTCATTGGAATGATTTATTAAGGAACGTTTGAAAAATATACTCCTAAGGCGACGATATTTTTCCCAACATACATTTAAACACGTTTCATCAATTTAAAAAGCCATTTCGTATTTTTTATTGACAAAAGCCAATTTCTTTATTAAGGATAATCCTCTTAATCCAAAAAAAGATTGCAAAATTAATTCAAGTTTGAAAAAAAACTTGTATGCGTGTTTTTATATAATATTAAATTTCAGTGATTGAGTGTATAGCAATACAACTATTCATTGATATTTTACTTATTGAAAGGAGGTATATCTTGTCCTTCGAATTGGTAAAAGAAAAATATAATGCCAGTGTCCGAAACATTACCTTTGGTAAAGAAGGTAGCACTGTGACTGTCGGTGGCGCCACTTCCTATCCATTTTATACGTTTGAAGGCGAAATGCCAAACAAACCAAAAGTTGCGATGGAAATTTGGGATATGGAGCCTGAAGAATGGCCAGAAGCAGCAATTGCACCATTCAAAGATGTAATCAATGATCCGCCCGCATGGGCAAAAAAATGCCAGGATGAATATGGCGCTGATATCATTGTTTTACAGCTTAAAAGTACGGATCCGAATGGCTTGAACAAAAGCCCGGATGAAGCTGCTGAGATGGTTGGTAAGGTATTGGATGCCATTAATGTTCCCCTGATCGTTTGGGGTACTGCCAATGTTCAAAAAGATGAGGAAGTCCTGAAAACCCTGTGTGAAAAAACACAAGGACGCGGTTTGACTGTCGGCCCTGTTGAGGAAAAAAATCATAAGGGTATTGGCGCAGCAGCCATGGGATTTGGACAGACTGTTATTTCATCATCGCCCATTGATGTCAACATTGCCAAACAGGTTAATATTTTGCTGGAAAACCTGGGGGTCACTATGGAGAATGTTCTGATTGATCCCACGACTGGCGGTCTTGGTTATGGAATGGAATATGGTTATTCTGTTATGGAGCGGCTTCGAATGGCCGGTCTTGTACAGGGTGATGATAAACTTCAAGGCCCTCTTGTTAATAATTTGGGTAACGAAGTCTGGAAATGCAAAGAAGCCAAACAAACATCTGAAGAAGCGCCCACTCTTGGCGATCCTGAAAAACGCGGTATCCTGATGGAAGCTGTGGGAGCTGTCAGTTACTTGCTGGCAGGTTCAGATATTGTCATTTTGCGTCATCCTGAAACAGCGCGATTGATACGCTCATATATTGATCTTTTGGCTGATGGCGGTTCTGCGCAGGAAATAAAAGCCATTGAAAAAAATCTGGAAGCACCACAAGTTGATTTGGCTGCACTGGCGCCAGAGCCTGATCTGACAATTGTTGAAGAGAAGAAGCCTGCGCCAAAAGCAGCGGCACCTAAGAAAGAAGCGCCAAAACCAGAAGCTAAAAAAGCGGAAGCTCCTGCGCCAAAAGCGGAAGCACCGGCTCCAAAAGCTGAGGCACCAAAGGCTGAACCAGCAGCACCTGCTGCGACAGCAACAATGACAACAGTTGATGAAGCAAGAATTCGTGCTGAAATTGAGGCAAAAGTCAGGGCGGAATATGAAGCCAAAATGAAAGCTGAGCAAGATACAAAAGCCAAAGAAGAAGCTGAAGCCAACGCTAAAGCAGAGGCGGAAGCCAAAGCTAAAGCTGAAGCCGAGGAGAAGAAAAAGGCTGAGGAAGAAGCCCGAATGAATAAGCTTTTGACTGAGGAAGATGCGCTTCGCAATAAAATTGCCAAGCTCCGCGAAGATGATGATACAACGATTCAGATGCCGGAAAAAGTTACGGGGCTGGATATGCTCATGGTTCGTCTTGACCGGTTCCATAAACGCGGTTAATTATCTTAACTTTATGAAAATAAATCCTCAACGAAGGGGGAAAAAATGTCTAAATTAGTTGCTTTTGCCGCCATTCAGGGGGCATATAATATAGTTTCCAAAGTAGAAGGAAAATATCAAACAACACTTGAAAAGTTTAATGCAGATACAAAAGTGGGGTTCCCAAATACAGCATATTACCTGCCAGTTATTTATTCGATTCTGGGAAAAAAAGTTGAAACACTGGATGATATGCGTGAGCCGCTTGCAATTGCAAGAAAGCTATTGCCACCCCATGTGAAACGAATTAATCACGTACCATATCTGGGTTCTCTGCTTGATGCAGGTATGGCTGCTATTGTCAGCTTTGAGATAGAAGAAGCCATAAGATACCTGGAAGAACCAGACTTTTATCTGCCACAAGAAGATCCTGACATGGACAATGGCAAAATCTGGCTGGGAGCTGCTGACGACACTGTATTTCGTAAACGAGGGGTTGAATTTGTTGATGGTTCTGCACCTGGATTTGCTGCTATTGTTGGCGCTGCGCCATCACCTGAAGTTGCTAAAATGATTGTCGAAGATTATCAGAAAAAAAGTCTGTATATCTTTTGTGCATCAGGAAGAAACAATACCAGTGTTATCGAACAGTTAATTGAAGCTGGCGTACAGGTCGGTTGGAATACACGAATTGTTCCATTTGGTCCTTATATTTCATCAGCGGTATTTGCCTTGGGATTTGCCAATCGTGCAGCAATGGCTTTTGGTAATGTACAGCCTGGCGATTACAAACGCATGCTGATGTACAATAAAAACCGCATATTTGCTTTTGTCAATGCATTGGGTGAAGTTAACGCAGAATGGGCAGCGGCGGCTGCGGGTTGTGTGAACTGGGGTTTTCCAACCATTGCTGATACTGACATTCCTGAAATCTTGCCCACTGGTGTTTGTACTTACGAACACGTTGTTGGCGATGTTGCTCATGATGCGATGGTTGATAAATCTATTGAGGTTCGTGGTCTGAAAGTACAGGTCGCAAAAATTGATATTCCATTGGCCTTTGGCCCGGCTTTTGAAGGTGAACGTGTTCGTGGCGCCGATCTCTATACCCAAATGGGTGGTGGAAAAACACAGGCCACAGAATTTGTTACCAGTGCTGAAATGGATGAAATTGAAGATGGTAAAGTTACTGTTGTTGGTCCTGACATTAAAGATATTAAGGAAAGAGATGTACTGCCATTGGGTATTTTTGTTCAGGTGGCTGGACGTGAATTCCAGGCTGATTTTGAACCGATCCTGGAACGTCAGACACACCATCTGGTAAATTATATTCAAGGCATCATGCATATGGGACAACGCGATATTGCCTGGGTTCGTGTCAGCAAAGCTGCTGTGGAAAAAGGATTCTCCCTGGCCCATATTGGCAAAGTTCTTCATAACAAACTGCATCAGGATTTTGGAAAAATTTTGGATAAGGTTCAGGTTACCTTATATACCAATAAAGAGGATGTGGACAAACTCACCGAACGTGCCCGTGCAGAATATGGTGCACGTGATTCTCGTGTTGAATCTATGACCGATGAAACCACACAGACCTTTTATTCATGCACACTTTGTCAGTCATTTGCACCCAACCATGTTTGTACAGTCAGCCCGGAAAGAACAGGTCTTTGCGGCGCTTACAACTGGATGGACTGTAAAGCATCATATGAAATTAATCCCACCGGCCCCAATCAACCTATTGATAAGGGTGAAGTTCTTGATGAAAAACTGGGACGATTCAAAGGTGTGGATGATTTTATTGAAAAAGCATCACGTGGTGCTGTAAAAACATATAATTTCTACTCAATTGTTCATAATCCCATGACAACATGTGGGTGTTGTGAATGTATTGCCGCCATGCTGCCTATGTGTAATGGCATCATGACTGTTAACCGAGAGTATATCGGCGAAACACCTTGTGGAATGAAATTTACCACATTGGCCGGTGTTATGGGCGGTGGCGCAACCAGTCCTGGATTTGTGGGACATTCTAAATTCAATATTACCCAGAAAAAGTTTATCAAAGGTGATGGCGGATTGGCACGAATGGTCTGGATGCCCAAGGGACTCAAAGAGGAACTCAAAGACAGAATTGATAAACGTGGTCAGGAAATCGGCGTACCCGATTTATATGACAAAATTGCCGATGAAACTGTTGGCACCACAGAAGATGAAGTCTATGCATTCCTTCAAAAGGTAAAACATCCCGCAGTAGAGATGGAACCTTTGGTTGGCTAAGAAATAGAAAATGTTATCAGTGAATCTGGCGGATTCACTGATAACTATGAATAAGGAGACAAAAATGGGATTAACTGGTATACAAATATTTAAGCTCCTGCCAAAAACCAATTGTAAAGAATGTGGTGCAGCCACCTGTCTTGCATTTGCCATGAACCTTGCGGCAGGAAAAGCAGAACTGGATAGTTGCCCCTATGTATCTGACGAAGCGCGTGAAAAATTGGCTGAGGCATCAGCACCACCCATTCGACCGGTGGTCATTGGAAATGGCGTTCGTAAACGAACTGTTGGTGGGGAGACTGTTCTATATCGCCATGAAAAAACATTCTTTAACCCCACTGCATTTGCAGCTTTGGTAAACTCAGATATTGCTGAAGATGCCCTCAAAGGTAAATTAAAAGCCTGGAATGCACTTCAGTTCGAACGTGTGGGCCTGAATTTACGACCAGAACTGGTTGCAGTAAAAGATGTCAATGGAAATAAGGATGCTTTTGCCGCTGTTGCAAAAACCATTGCAGACACTTCAGAGTTCAGTCCAATTCTTATGACTGAAGATGCGGATGTCATGAAAGCAGGCGCTGAAGCCTGTAAAGTCAAACGTCCATTGCTCTATGGTGCAACTGAGTCAAACCTTGATGCGATGGCCAATCTGGCCAAAGAAATGGGACTTCCCATCGGAATTAAGGCGGCTTCAGTGGAAGCACTCATTCCCATGACAGAGAAGCTTTCAGGGATGGGGATCAAAGATATTGTCCTTGATCCAGGTGCCCGAGAATTGAAACAGTCTCTGCAAGACATGGTTGCCATTCGACGATCTGCACTGCTGAAAAATAATCGCTCTGTGGGCTTCCCAACCATTACTTTCCCATGTGAGATGGCATCAAATCTGGATATTGAAACCATTATTGCCGGAACATACGTTTCTAAATATGGTTCCATTGTCGTGTTGTCAGATTTTGTTGGTGAAAGTATTTTTCCACTGTTATTGCAGCGATTGAATATTTATACAGATCCACAACGTCCAATGACAGTCACACAAGGCATCTATGAAATCAATAATCCTGATGAAAATGCACCGATATTAGTGACGACAAACTTTGCATTGACGTACTTTATTGTTTCTGGCGAAATTGAAGGCAGTAAAGTTCCTGCATATCTATTAATCAAGGATTCTGAAGGCTTATCAGTATTGACTGCCTGGGCCGCTGGTAAATTTTCTGGTGATGATGTGGGCTTGTTTATTAAAAAGAGCGGTATTTCAGACAAATGCAAAACCAGAGAATTAATTATTCCTGGCTATGCTGCAGCGATTGCGGGTGATGTTGAAGAAGAATTACCAGATTGGAAAATCACAGTGGGACCAAGAGAAGCGGCTCATTTACCTGCATTCTTGAAAGAACGTGCATAACATTTGTAATGATAACCCAAAATATAGCCATCCAGAATACTTCTAATTTTTGGATGGCTTTTTTTTAGATTTATAAATAAAGGAGAAAATCAATGTCCTTTCATGTAATCGGTGAAAGCTTAAACGTTATCTCGACAAAAATTGGTAAAGCAATGAAAGAACGTGATCCCAAGCCTATTCAGGAAGAAGCACTGTTTCAAAAAGAAGCAGGTGTGGATATGATTGACCTGAACTTGGGACCGGCAAAAAAAGATGGTCATGAATTAATGCCCTGGATGGTTGAAGTGATTCAGGAAGTTGTTGATGATGTGCCACTGGCATTGGATACATCCAATATAGATGCGATTGCGGCGGCCTTACCTAAATGTAAAGTGCCACCTTTAATCAATTCGATTATGTGCCGACCAGAACGTTATGAAAAAATGTTACCCCTGGCCAAAGAACATGAATGTGAATTTATCGCATTGTTATGGGGGCCGGATGGACTTCCCAGAGATGAAAACGAACGTGCAGCACTTTGTGTTGAATTGATTCAAGCAGCAAATGATATGGGCATTCCCAATGAAAAAATCTGGGTTGATGGCATTGTAACACCTGTTAATATTCAACAGCCCCAGGCAATCAGCCTGATGACATTCATGGAAATGCTACAGGATATCGCGCCGGGCGTAAAAAGCACATGCGGTTTGTCCAACATTTCTAATGGTGCACCAGATCATCTGAGATATATCATCAATGTAACATATACTATCATGTTAAATCGTGTGGGTATGTATTCATTTATTGCTGATGCCAGAGATCAAGTCTCGATGGACCTGGCCAAAGGTAAACGCCAGGATATCATTGATGTTGTCCATGCCACAACTGATGGAAACCCTCCTGCGATGGACAGCCTGTCTAAAGAATTGCAAGGATACAAAAAGACTGTGGATGTTATTTTAGGAAATGCCTTGTATTCAGATTCATGGCTGGATGTCTAATTTTGTTCTGATTTAAAATAATCAATCGCTATATAAAAAAGGCAGCCAAAATGGCTGCCTTTTTGTTTAATTTAGAACGAAAATCTTTATTAGCGTAGATAATTAACACAGTAAAGTTGTGTGCGAATAGCACATGTCCGATATTGGGAATACTCCCATAGTCGGAAATACAAGTGCAATTAAATGATTGCACCCAATAGAAGTCAATTTATGGATCAATCATCACCCAAAAAAAAATACAAAAAATATCCTAATCGTAGAATTTACGATATTGAAGCCAGCAAATACGTTGTATTATCAGATATTGCCGAAATGATAAAAAAAGGCTATGAAGTTGAAATTCTGGATGTCAAACGCAATGAAGATGTGACAGCATTGATTTTAACACAGATCGTCATGGAGTTAGCGAAACAGAATCGAAATATTATTCCCATTCGTTTACTTCATTTATTTATTCAGGCAGGCGAAACAGTCATGAATGAATTTTTTGAAAATTATTTCGAAAAAACCCTTGAAAATTTCTTGACCTACCGCCAACAAATGGAAGAACAATTCAAACTTTATATGGATCTGGGAATGGATCTTTCAGCAAAAACAAAAAATATGATCAATCAAATGAATCCTTTCCCAACTAAAAAACCTGTGACTTAATATGTTTTTGTCAGTTGATGATAAATAATCGGCAATTGATCAGGCAGATCTGTAACATCTGCAATCACATGATGATTACCCTTTCCAAATAAATCATCAAGCTTGGTATTGGCTGACAGATTGACTGTAATACCATGAATAAAAATTCCTTTACTGTGCGCTTCATGTATGGCTTTTCGTGTATCATTAATTGCGTAGTCTTTTTTATAGTCTGAATCATTAGGAAAACCATCACTTAAAACAATGACAAGGCGTATTCTTGATGGGAATTGCTCAAAAAGGTGACTTACATGACGAATCGCAGCGCCCATTCGGGTACTTCGTAAGGCGGATATATTTCCAATTCTGTTTTTTACTGCATCAGACAATCCTTCATTCATTTTTTTGATCCAATAAAATGAAACCGCATGACGTCCAACACTTGAAAATCCCGCAATGGCGAAAGGATCGCCGCATTGATTCAAAGCTTCACAAAAAATGATTATCGCATCTTGTTCAACATCAAGAACTGTTTTGCTGGAATGGGGTAATACATTGGCAGTAGATCGGGACAGATCTACCAGAAGAAAAACCGCTACATCCCTGTATTCCTTAACTCTTTTCGTGTAAATACGCTCTGATGGTGTTTTTCGCATTTTTCGATCAATGCCATATTCCATTAATTGTCGATAGTCAAAGGCATCACCTTCCTGCCATCTCCGAAGAATTTTTAAACCTTTAGGGCGTATCATTTCAAAACGTCGGCGGATGTGTCGTAGGAGTCCAGAGTACGCAGATAAAGAGTTTTGATAGCAGGAATTGGATGTTTGTGAATAATTTGACTGAATTACGCGGGCAAAATTGATTTTGTAACTGCGAATATCTGTATCCCATTCATTGTAATAAAAAATTTCGCCAGACACGTCCTTTTCTGTGAATGAGTGATTGTCATTTCGCTTTTCTTTGATCCTGTCCAGGCATTGAGAGATTGTAGAATAATCCGCATCATAACCAATTAATTCTTGAATATCATCAACTGATATTTCTCCTTTTTGATAAAGCTGCTTGCGTATTTCAGATTTATAAAGTTTAATTTTTTTTTGCCGCAAAGCTTTACATAATCTTGTTGCCTTTTGTTCAAATATACCAGTAGGTTGATCAATATGGTCAAGACAAATATTATTGTTGAATGGTGTTTTGATGCGCATATTGTCTGAAATCGCATTGAAATCTGCATAGAATTTCCAAACAAAATGTGCGCTTTTTTCAACATTGGCACTCCGATGATCCAGACATTTCGTTGCTATCATGACCTGATCAAACAATATTTCATGATCATGCGGTGTGTGAATATTAAAAATACACGCATTGTAGATCCGCTGTAAAATAGATATATTATTGAACCTATCTTGTTGAATTAAAGATTGAAATAGCGTTATTCCAGAACGTAATATGCCTGGATACGTTCTTTTTAAGCAAGAACGAATGCGAATATGTTCAAACAGAACAAACAGGTTATTTGCAAGCATCATATTTGAAAAAGAATGCATAAAACGATAGAGATCACTTCCTTTTTGTGGCGTTTTATCCCATTTGATTTCAGGATACATATCAAGCAATTTTTCCAGATCAAAATCATATGTTCCCCATTCAAAAAGACTCGCTTCCCATCGAATCAGATGTTTATACAATTTTAGGTTGTCGCACTTATTTGAAAACAAACCGATCTCATCAGGTAAATAAATACATAAACTGTCATTGTAAACAAGAGATGTATCTTCAGGCTGGTTTTGTTTTGGTAATTGAGATAATGGTTGAATACGCACAAAGGAGCCGATGCGTGCATGAAGATACTGTGTCAGTTTTTCTTGAATCAAACGCAATTGATATCCTGTTTGGAGGGATTCAAAAATATTTCTGGCAATTTCAGAAGCAATTGAAAAATACAACGCGCCTTTTTCCGGTTGTGTGGAATATTTGTCAAGCCCCTTTTGAATAAATGTTTCTAGCGCATGCGAATTCAAAGATTCTAAACCCTTTTGAAATCCTTTTTCACAGGCATAAATCCATTGAACATTTATCTGGGCAACCCGAACCAGTTGATTAATTTGAAATGCTCTTTTTTCAGGTACAAAAGATTCACAAATTTTGGGAAGGTATTGTGTCAGATTTTTACTTTGATGATAGTCCAAATTTTTTGAAAAGGTTTTTGTGAACAGTTCAAGCATTGCCGCAGCGCCATTCAGATCCCTGGATTCAAGCACTTTTTTAAAAGAATGAAGGGGCCTGTGAAGTATATACAAACCGATATCATGAAGTGAATCCAGGGTTTGAAAAAATTGTGATGTTAATTCAGCGTTACGCTGCAATAAAACCAATGGGAGAATATTGGCCAATAAAATTGCTAATGAGGTTCCTTTTTGTGAATATTTATTAATCAATTCACCATAAACAACAATTAAATCATTCGACCTGGCGGCAATTATTTTTTCAAATCCTTTAAAAATTGATTCTCCCAATTCCATCTCAATATTGAAAGACCATAGTGTCATATCAACAATTGTTTGTAAATGAGATCCATCCAATTGATTTTGAATCTTCTTAAGGGAGTTCGCACGTTCGGGGTCAAACAAAAATAAGCGATCTATCGGTTGCTGCGTCAAAAGATAATCCCTTGTTTTTCTTCTGAAAATGCATATGCAAGGTTACTCATGGCTTCTTCCATGTTATTTTCGGTATATTATTGGTTAATTGTTTATTAAAAAGATCAGATATTGTCAATTCTAAAATATCCTTGATGAAGTATCTCCCTAATATTTAATAGAATTTTTTTAGTAAACTGTATTCCTAAATTTTGTAAGCTGTAATACTAAATATTAATTATTGACAAATAAGAATTTTTTTTAATATTGTTTTTATATTATTTGATTGTATAGATCTATGCGCAAAGGAGAGGATTACTATGGAAACATCAGACTCAAATGTAAATGAAAATTCCAATATTGATGAAATGATCAAGCTGGATAAACGTTTTGGTCGAATTGCAATAAAGAACAAATTGTTAACAATTGACCAGGTCAAAGATGCCCTTCGAAAACAAGATTATATCTATAAAAAATCCAAATATATCATAATGATTGGGGATTTGCTTGTTGATTCGGGTGCTTTGAAGGAACGATATCGTGATGCCATACTCAAACGTCAGAATCGATTGAGTACTCCGAATAAAAAACACAAAAGCTTTGGTTCCATTGCAGTAAATAAAGGGTATATTACAGAAGAACACCTTAATGAGGCACTAAAACTTCAGGCTGAAAAATATAAAGAGAATCGTAATGTTGTTTTTTTGGGCGATGTACTTGTTGACAAGGGATTGTTGACATCAGAACAACGTGATACTGTTGTTAAAGAAAGGGAGCAATATCGAAGTACAAAACATGATAATGTGCAGATATCAGCTTTACCAAACGATTCTGTTACTGATGATTCCGATAATGAGTTGGAGCAGAAAGAATTATCTGAAAGTGAAATAACGTCAACAGAAAACCAAGCATCTGAAGATCATCATGAAGAGGATGAATCAGGTACACTTCAAACAGATTTGAATTTGGAGGAAAATCTAAAAATTATTCTTCCAGAGGACAAATTGGAAGCTTATCTGGCAGTCAATGCCATGCTTCCGGTAAGAACGCAATTAATTGATTTGAAGCATTTCATTCAATCAAGTGGTATTGTTCATGGATTGGTAGACAATAATATTCTTAAACAATGGATACAGAATAAAAAAATGCGCCGAAGGCCCATGTTGATTGCTCAGGGGACACCTCCTGTTCCCCCTAAAGATGCGCGCATGGTTTTTCATTTTGAAACCAATCCAAAAAAGGCAGGCACAGAAAAAGAAGATGGCTCCATGGATTATAAGAATAGAGGTGAAATTATTTCTGTGAAAGAAGGTACGTTGCTTGCCGAAAAGATTCCAACTGAAGAAGGAAAGCCTGGTCTTGATGTGACTGGAAAAATAATCAATGTTCAAAAACCTAAAGATATTGTGATTAAAACAGGTAAAGGGGTTCAAAAGTCACTTGATGATTTGCAGATTATTGCAAGCGTCAATGGAATGCCAGAAATAGATAGATCTGGAAGAATTAGTGTGCTTCAGGTTCTGGTCATCAATGGCGATGTGGGCATGATGACAGGTCATATCTTTTTTGATGGTATTGTATTTGTTAGAGGCGAAATCAGTCCAGGATTTCAAGTTAAGGCAGAACAATTGGAAGCATCAGCGATTATGAATGGTGAAGTTACCACTACCGGTGATATTCTTGTAAAAGGGGGCATTGTTGGTTCGAAAATTAAGGCAAATGGTGATGTCAAAGCCAAATTCTTAAAAGCCACACAGGTAATTTCAAGAAAGGATCTGATTGTCCAAAAAGAAATTGTTGATTGTATGTTGAATCTTGGTGGTAAATGTTTGTGTGAAAGTGGTAAAATTGTGGCCTCTCATATATCTGCATCTCGGGGTGTGAAAGCGGCTGAGATTGGTTCGGAGTATTCATCTTCATGTCAAATTATGGTTGGTGTCAGCTCAAAAGTTCAAAAACAACTGAAACGTTTAAACAATACACTAAAACATTGTAAAAAAGATGAACAGGCTGATATCAAGACAGAAATAAGTCGAATCAAGGCGCGTGAGTTATCAGGTATTGCTGATCAAACCGCTGATATTATTGCTGCAAAAGGAATCACTGGTGCTGAAATTCAAACAAGAGGTAAAATTGTAACAGGCGCTATAAAAAATGCAGTGATTGAAGCTTTAGGTCATGTGGTTGTTCAAAAAGAAATTATGAAAACAAAAATTCAATGCAGCGGTGAAGTCAATATCAAAAATGGAAAGATCTTATTATCCAATATAGTATCCCTTTGCGGTATTACTGCCAACAGCATTGGTTCTGAGGTTTCCGCACCTTGTAAACTCAGTTTTGGCGTCAATGAGGCGGTTAAGGATCGACTTGAAACTTATCGTAAATCTTTGGAATTGAAATCAAAAGATTTTGAACAATCCAAAGAACTGCTTAAAAATTATAAACAAAAATTCAAAAATTTCGAATTAGAGGCACAAGATATTAGCTGGATTAAGCAATATACAAAAAAAATATCTGGCCCCATGCAGCGTAAGCTTGATCAACTGGAACAGGTGCCGCCTGAAAGTCGGATGTTAAAAATTAAAGAATATATTGGCTCAATGGATTCCAAAATGAAAGCATCTGACTATACTAAAGAATTTCGGAATCTGCGTCAAATTCAGGAATATATGGAAAAATATTTTGGTCGTCACCAAAAAATGCACGACCAGATCACCAATTTAGAAAATAAAGTCAAAGACCTGAAATCAGAGATAAAAACTCTTCAGTCTGATATTAAAGCTTTGGCTTCAACTTCTGCGAAGAATCCCAATGCAAAAATTCAAATTATGGGACGAATATTCAGCCGTACTGATCTAAAAGGTCCAGGTTCTGCTTTGCTGCTCACACAAGATCTTGGCCCATGCGCCATTAGCGAAGAACAATCAAAAATTGTTATACAGAAAAAAGGAGGGGCGCCGCCTAAATCTAAAGGGACTGTCAGACCAATCAAAAAATAAACTTTTTTAAGATATTACATGCCAATGATTTTTTCCTGGCATGATTATTGTTTATGCTCATTTCATTATTTTCAAACGCGCCTTGATGTTTTTCTCAGGTTATGCAAAAATGCAATTTCGTTTTACAGTTTTTTTATGTCCATAGACGACCATTGATCTGGTGTTGCTTAATTGCGTTTAATCTCCCGAACTTTTTCGGGCCATAATAGAGAGGAATAATATGTTTAAATCACTGAAAGCCAGAATTCTAACTGTTCTTATTGGTTTTTTAACCCTGACCTGCATTTTGTTTTATTTTTTTTTATACGAAGAAATTATTTCAACATTAAACAATCTGGGCCTGAATTCTGCCCAAAAGATGCTTTCCTTTGCCATGTTAAATCTTGAGAGCAAATGCAAAGGCATTGATTATTATCAAAAAATGAGCTTGCAACATAATGAAAATACTATTAAAAATATGACCATGAATCAAAAACAAAATATTTTGATGATTCAGCAACAAGTTAAAGAAAATCTGATCACCAGAAAACAGGCACAATCCAATATTCTTGATCACATTAAAATGTTTCGATATGGGCAAAACAGTTTTTTTTGGATATGTAACGATGATGCTATCTGGCTGTCACATCCAAATCCAGCATTTGTGAATCAGGATTGGAGCAAAAAAGTGGATCCCAATGGCCTGCCTATTTTACCGCCAATGATCAAAAAAGCAAAAGATTCCGGTCAAGGGTATTTTACATATCTAGGGCGCCGGCCTAAAGACAAAGATTATCAAAAGACCTATTGCTACTTTGAATATATCCCTGACTGGAACTGGATCATTGGAACCAATTTTTATGAAGATGATATCCAAAAAGGAGTTGAAGAACGAAAAACTGCCTTACTTGAAGAAATCCGCCATGCCTTTAATCATATTGATATTGGAAAGTCAGGGTATTTATTGTTGTTTGATCAAAGGGGCAAAGTATTATCTCACCCATATTTACCTGAGGGTACAGACATTTCAGGTATGGTGAATAAGGCATCCGGTCATTTATTGCTGAACGAACTGATTGAGTCTTCAAAAAATCCGGATCAACCCCTTGAATATTTATGGGATAAAGCCACGCAACGTGGAGAATTCAAATACTGGAAATATGCATATACGTGCCATTACAAACCATTTAACTGGTATTTAACAGCAACATTTTACAAAGAGGAAATTCATCAACCTGCCAATGCATTTCTAAAAAAATTCATGTTTATGTCTATGATTTTTTGTATGTTTTTTATTGTTCTTTTTGTCCTATTTGTGTCATCCATCAGTACGCCCATACTCAGGCTGGCTTCCTGTATCCATGAGATGGGAAACAATAATTTATATGCCATTTTACCAGAAAAAGATCTCAGGCGAAAAGATGAACTGGGAATTATCGCTCGGGGCTACGAATCAACACGCAGCTACTTATCAAATATCATTACAGATATGAATCAGCATGCAAAAACTGTTGCACGTGCATCAGAAAACTTTTCAAAAGGGGCAAAAGAGCAATTTACTCTGGCTGAAAAAATGGATGAACAGGCGCAAATTACTGTCCAATGTTCAGAAAACAATCTAAAGCATATCCAGTTAATTACCAATGAAACCGAGCTAGGCGCCCGGGATATCAATGCGATTCTGGAGCGAATTAACCAATTGAGTGATAATATTAATTCTGTTGCAGAATCTGCGGCACACTCTTCAGCAAATATGTCAGCAATTAGCAAGCTTGTCATTGATGTTTCAGATGATATTTACCAGGTCAATGAATCTGTTGAAAACATGGCAGGTGATTTAACCTCGGTATTCAGGAATTCATCAGACAATGTTGATATCTCTAAAAAAGCCGAAAATCAGATAACAAGCAGCCTGGGTGCAATGAATAAATTACAAGAGGCATCAGAAAATATCAATAATGCGGTACAACTGATCAGCGCCATTTCAAGCCAGACAAATCTTTTGGCACTTAATGCAACCATTGAAGCAGTTCATGCGGGTGAAGCTGGTGAAGGCTTTGCTGTCGTGGCTGAAGAAGTCAAAGTGTTGGCTTCAAAAACAAATGATGCCAATGATCAAATCCGAAAGCTCATTGTGAAAATAAGAGAATATATTGATGCGACCATTCAGAGTATCCATGAAACCAGCGCAGCAATAAAATCAGTGGTTGAGAATAATGTTGCCATTGGTCAATCCATTGAAAACCAGCGTGATATTTCCAAGCATTTGTCTGAAGTTATCGAATCCATCTCAAGTGGTGCCAAGAAAAGTGCTAAAAAAGCAAAAGAATCTGACTCTGGCTTAAAAGAAGTGACCTTTTTCTCGGCTGAAGTTGCCGATCTGGCAAAAGAATCCGCTGAAAGCGTTGCTCAAACAGCGGGCCGAATAAAAGACATTGCTGAAAGTAGTGATGTTGTATTATCAGGAATTCAAGCCTCAAATAGTAATATTGTTAAAATTACCGAATATTCTGGAGATATTACACGGGTCGCAAAAAACAATAATCGCAATGCACAGGAATTGATAAAAATGACAGAGGCTTTGGATAAAATAGTCAATATTTTTAATACCTGTAATCTTTCTGCTCCAAAGTTGGCGGAAGGTTCGTAATTATTTTTTCTTAGGAATGCAAAAAAAATAAGTTCCTCATTTCAGAAAGAGTTAATTCTGTTCATTTTGAACCAGGATTACGCTGAAGAAGATGAAATAAGTTAACCTTACATTTCAAATTTGTCATGTAATACGTAATACGAGAAGAGTATCACGTTTATCATCCTAATAATGTGGGAATTATCACATTTTATCGCCCAAAGTTGTTGACATATACAATAATAAATCTTATAAATAAAATATGAAACGAGATATTTACAAGCAATTAATGCAATGGAAATTATCAAAAAGAAGAAAGCCATTATTAATTCGTGGCGCGCGGCAGGTTGGAAAAACATATATTCTTCAAGAGTTTGGAGCAAAAGAATATGATAAGGTTTTTTATTGTAATTTTGAGGAAAAACCTGCGCTGAATGATTTTTTCAAAGAGAGTCTTTCGCCAGATAAACTCCTCAATAATTTATCATTATATTTTAATGATACCATATCAGAAGAAAAAGACTTACTTATTTTTGATGAAATTCAGATCTCAAATCAGGCATTGAACGCATTAAAATATTTTTGTGAAAATGCAAAAGGGTATCATATCGCCTGTGCGGGGTCATTAATCGGTGTGAAGGTTTCAGGGGCATCTTCATTTCCAGTGGGTAAAGTGAACTTTTTAGATATGTATCCAATGACATTTCTCGAATTTTTAGATGCCTGTCAGAAATCCAATTTGAGAACATTTATTGAACAAACAAAATCATTTGAATCCTATCCACTGCCATTTCATAATGAACTGATTGATTATTTAAAAAAATACTTTTTTATTGGCGGAATGCCTGAAGCTGTCAGTTATTTTTCTGAAACAGGCAAGATTACAGAAATCAGGGACATTCAACACGAGATTGTCAATGCGTATCAGTTAGACTTTGCAAAGCATGCACCCCCAACAGATATTCCGAAACTACAGATCATATGGGATTTAATTCCAGCACAACTGGCCAAAGAAAATAAAAAATTTATTTTTTCAGCAATCCGAAAAAGTGCGCGCGCACGAGAATATGAAAACGCCATTCAATGGTTAAAAGATGCAGGTTTGATCTATCTGTCTTATCAGGTGACTACGCCCAAATTTCCCTTATCCGGATATATCACCAGTGCATTTAAAATGTTTATGCTTGATATTGGCATTTTGGGCGCAATGGCAAAGTTAGGCACTCGGATTCTTCTTGAAGGGGATCAATTTTTTACAGAATTCAAGGGGGCATTTATCGAAAATTATGTTGCTCAGCAATTAAAAGCAGAAAAACAAGCGGATCTTTTTTATTGGGTAAGTTCTGGCAAAAAGGCAGAAATTGATTTTTTGTGTGAAATTGATGGAACCATTTTTCCGCTTGAAACAAAAGCAGCCATTAATCCCAGGAGCAAAAGCCTCAAATCATATGATCAGCAATTTTCCCCAAAAGTGCTATCCAGAACGACATTACTCAATTTAAAGCAAGATGGAATCATATGTAATTACCCCCTTTATTCAATCACACTTTTTCCAGAGCTGGGGGAAAATACAGCTAGTCCCACCCCATTTTTGGGATAACAAAAAAAGGCATAAGAATGTCTGAATACAAAAAGGTTGAAAAACCATTTTCTGGCTTTAAACCAGTTTCGCATTGACCCAGCCCGATGTAGGGGCGAACCTTGTGTTCGCCCTCGAACTAATAACGCTTTCGTTCCTATGTACGATGGGCGAACACAAGGTTCGCCCCTACACGTTCTTGGCACATAAGTAAATGAGGAACTTATTTTTCGAGCATTCCTTAGACATAATCACATAATCAATATGAAAAAATGATCTTTATGATGAGAAAAGGATAAAAGGTATTGACTTATACGCAATATTCATTATTATATACTTATTAAAATAATATTATATATAATAAATAGAATTCTATCTAATTTTCTTTTAAAGATTTTAAATAATTATACGATAAAAAATAAAGATATTATAACTCACTATTATCATCTTATTATTATAAAAGGAATGAAAAGTTATATGAAAAAAAGAATCTCAGATAATTCGTGGCTAAGTATCCGCGAACAAATTCTGGCTTACATTCATAAGCAAATGACTCATTCAAAAAAAGATACGCCCATAATCTTGCCGCCAGACATTGAATTGGCAAAACAGCTTAAATGCAGCTTATCACCGGTCAAAAAAGCAATGAATGATTTAAAATTAAAGGGCATTGTGACAAGAAAACAAGGATGCCGAACTGTTGCCATACGTTCAACTGTCACAGTATCTGAAACGCCTTCTTTGACTGGTTTAAGCGATAAGGCAAAAACGCTTGGAACTGAGGTTAAAAGTAATGTCATGTATTGGGGAATTGCAGAGCAGGTACCAGAATCTGAAGATATTCACTTTAAATTTGTTCAGGATAAAAAGGTGTATCGATTGAAACGACTCAGATTTTTTGATTCTCAACCGCGAGTAATTCAAGACAACTATTTCTGTGATTTTGCTGATGTTTTTCCATCAAATGTGATTACATATCATAACTTTTCTCAGGCTTCATTATTTGCCTTTTATCGATCTTATGGTTACCACATCGTAAACAGGATGACCATGCTTCAAGCTGTAAATTTAGATATCAACGCAGCAAGTCTCTTGAATATTGACGAAAAAGAGCCTGTATTACAATCCAGACAGGTAACTTATGCAAGACATGAAGACAGTGAGGATGAATATGTTTTGGAGTATATGATTGCTGTTTACACAAAGTGGAAATATCTTGTCAATAGACGAGAATGATATTTTATTATATGAACAGATGGATTTACTGAACAGATCAATCCATCTAAAAAAAGGAGTTTAAATGGGTACACAAAAAAAAATTGCATGTATTGGCGCCGGCTATGTCGGCGGACCCACTATGGCTGTTATTGCTCATAAAAATCCAAAATGTGTTGTAACAGTCGTTGATATTAATCAGGAACGTATTGATGCCTGGAATTCGGATACGTTACCGGTATATGAACCCGGGCTGGATGATATTG
>Ga0272440_1000100_pt1 | contig 70173 bp, 50 predicted proteins | sample SSMMMBAug17_FD_192440 | JGI IMG/M metagenome (GOLD analysis project Ga0272440, IMG submission 192440) | Marine sediment archaeal communities from Little Sippewissett salt marsh, Falmouth, MA, United States - SSM-MMB-Aug17 | ecosystem: Environmental > Aquatic > Marine > Wetlands > Sediment ... | reverse complement strand
AGGCAAAGATAGAAAAACTTCATCTTGCGGATCTGGTCTATCGCAGTGCGGCCAAACTTTATTCATTTAACGATATCTGCTTAATGCGCTATATTAAATTTGTTTGTGAACATGATCTGGAAGACATTACCACAGTGGATTTAAGCCAGCAGAGTCAATTTAATACATTAAAAGGACAATTTCTTGAAATGGTGGTTCAGGTCACCATGATGAAATTTAATGATGAACCCATTGAAAGTCAATGGTTTGGTAAATTTGGAAAAATGGTCGCACCTTTGTTTCAGTCTGTTAATACCAAAGTAGTTAAAGCCATGCGGACAAAACAGTATCAAATTGATATTTTTGCCAAAGAACTGCGTCAAAATCGATACTGGCTGTGTGAATGCAAATATACCAAAAGGCCGATGGGTATGAAACAGGTCTGGAAACTCGAAAAGGCTGCCAAAGCATTTCAAAAAGAAGAACGTGACAGGGGGCTGGATGTTCCTGATGTGACCTTATGGGTAATTTGTACTGGTGGGTTTACTGAGGCGGTTCAAAAGCATATTACACAAAAGAATGATTTTTATATGTCGGACCATGATGATATCAATCGCATTTTTGGGGCTTATGGAGGCAATTATAACATTCCTTTATTTGTGTGATAAACATTTATCTATCGGCCACCAATACCATCGACGTACTGTAGCCATAAATTTCTGACCACCACTGTTTAAGGAATGAAATAATGAATACAACACAGGGACAACAATCAACGTTAGAAATGTTGCAACCAGTAATCCAAAAATAACCACAATTGACATAGATTGCCACCACTGAGTGGCATCGCTGGTATATGACATGGCCATTCGATGAAAATCATAAGAAACACCTGTCACCATTGGCAGAAGTCCAAGAACTGTTGTTATGGCTGTTAATAAAACCGGACGAAGTCTTGTCGCACCCGCAGATATTACAGCCTCGGAAATCGGGATGTCTCGGTCCATTAGTTTGTTGGTGTAATCTATCAGCACAATGGCATTGTTGACCACAACACCGGCTAATGAAATCACCCCAACACCTGACATAATTATTCCAAATGGTGATTGGATGACTGTCAATCCTAAAAAAGCACCGCCCAGGGATAACATGACTGAGGTCATAATAATCAATGGCTGTGTAACTGAATTAAACAAGGTGACAAGAATTAAAAAGATTAAAAATAAGGCAATAACAAATGCCCGACTCAAAAATTGCTCGGATTCCTTTTGATCTTCGAATTCTCCTGTAAATTTAAGCTTATAACCAGATGGTACTGCAAAAGATTGAAGTCGTTCTTCCGCCTGCTGGCGGGCCACTGGCCCTGGAATCTTTGTTTCATCAACATTTGCTTTGACAGTCACCACACGTTCATGATTAATTCTGACAATATCACCAATGCTGCCTGAATATTCAATGTTTGCAATTGTTGTTAATGGTACCAAAAGTCCTGCCGGGGATAAAATCATCAGCTTTTTTAAAATAACCGCTTTTTGTCGATCACTTTCACCAAATGTCACTGTAATGTCGTAATCTTCATCATGCTCACGATAGGTTGATACATCCAATCCATTGAACGCTGTTTTTAAAGTGTGACCAATCCAGTTTGTAGACAAATCAAACAATGCTGCTTTTTGTCGGTCGATTGAGATTTTAATGGATGGAATCCCTTCAGTATAGTCATCCTGAATATCTGTGACATGGGGTACATTTTGTAAAATTTCTCTTATCTGACGTGATATTCTACCCAGGGTTTGAAAATCATCTCCAGAAATTTCAATATTGATTGGCGCACCTGTTGGTGGCCCTTCCTGCGCTTTTTGAACAGTTATTTGTGCGCCGGGAATATATTTTACACGATTTCGAATTTTATCCAAATCTGCCACTGATGGACTCGTGCGGTCTTCAAAATCCAAAAATTGAACACCAATATGATTGGGTGAATTGTTTTCAAATATGCTTGATCCAGTTGTTTCAACCGCTTTTATGTAAACATGCTCAACATTTGGCAAATCACTGGGGCCCATAAATGTACCGCCTCTGGATTTTTTATGGGGATGTAAGGCATACGCTTTATTATACTCTTTAATATCAAACTCTTGAGGATCATTCGTATCGCCCGCATGGCCTGTGATTGCAATTTCAATTTTTTTCATGATACGATCAATGTATTCCAAATCAGCACCTTCAGGCATTTCAACATTGACATAGGCATCTTTGGGATCAATTGCTGGAAAAAATTCAACTGCCTTTTCAGCGCCAACATAATACATCCAGGTTTGAAACAAAATAATTAATATCGCAAAAGCCATGCCCATCACTGACAATCGATGATTCAACGCTCCGCGCATGAGCTTATGATAACTAATCAGTAACATCCCTTTGATTTCAATGGGGTTCTCACCAGCACGTTTGATATCATCGGCATTGATTGCTTGCATATTTCCATTTCCTGGAACCTTTATAAAATATGCACATAAGGCAGGATTGATTACCAATGCTACGATAAGACTGGAAAACAATGTAATCACCAGCGTAATAGGTAGAAATTTCATGAATTCTCCCATAATTCCCGGCCAGAAAATCATTGGAAAAAAAGCAGCCAATGTGGTCAGGGTGGAACCAATCACTGGATAAGCAACCTCAGATGTTGCTTTCATTGCAGCATCAATTCGTGGTACGCCTTGTTCCATATAGCGATATACATTTTCTACAATAACAATGGCATTATCAACCAGCATGCCCAGTGCCAGGGTCAGGCTAAACAAAACAACCATGTTAAGAGTAATTCCAAGTACTTGTAAAAAAATAAATGACAAAAACATCGAAAAAGGAATGGCCAGGCTGACCAGTACCGCATTGCGTAATCCCAATGCAAAAAGCAATACAACGATTACCAGAATTAAACCAGAAATAATATTGTTTTCAAGATCTGCAACCATGAGATGAATCTCTTTGGCACGATCCATGACTTTTGTAATTTGTGTTCCATCGGGCCAACGTTTTTGATGTGTTTCTATAAGATTGTCAATTTTATCACAAATCTCAATAATATTTTCACCAATACGTTTTTTGATAGAGATACTCACTGCATCCTTTCCATTCAGTCGAGATCTGCTGGTTTCATCCTTAAACCCATCAACAACACGTGCAACATCTTTTAAATAAACTGGATGTCCTTCATGAGAACTGATGACAAGATCGTAAATTTCTTCAGGTGTTTCAAATTCTCCGGGGATATGCAATTGATAGCGCCCTTCGCCGACTGTAATGACACCTCCTGAAGTATTCTGATTTTCAGCAGAAAGCACCTGTTCAAATGCAGTAATTGGAATCCGATAATATGTCAGTTTATCTGGATCGACCTCAATTCTGATTTCACGTTCCATACCGCCAGTAACATCAACTTCCAATACACCTGGAATGCCTTCAATATCATCCTCAAGATCATCAGCAATATTTTTCAGACAGGGGATACCGCATGTTCCATTAAGCAAGTAAACAACAATGGGCATTTCTGAAAAATTGACCTCAAAAACCTGGGGATCAATTTCTAAGTCTGATGGTAAATCGCTTTTGGATTCATCAACTTTATCTTTGACTTTTTGGAGGACTTCGTCAATATCTGTTCCAGGCAAGAATTCAATGTTGATTTGAGACAGTCCTTCAGAACTAACCGACTGAATTTTTTTTACATGATCCAGCCCTTTGAGTTTTTTTTCAATTTGTGTGGTAATGGATGATTCAATGTCAGATGATGCCACGCCTTTATAGTAAGTTGAAACAAACACATAAGGAATGGTAATGTCTGGCGAGCTTTCTCTGGGAAGTATTGAATAAGAGTACATCCCAAATACAAAGATCATAACAGCCAAAACCAACACACTGATTCGATTGATTACAGCAGTATCGGAAATAATCACTTTTCCAGTTCCTCAATATTATCTATGGTTCGAATAACATGGACTGGCTGTCCATGGCTGACATCCCGATGCCCCATCACAATAAGATGTTCATCAGGTAAAAGCCCTTCCCTGATTTCAATCCGCCATTTTTCCTGAAGCCCTGGTACAACCTGACGCATTTGAGCAATGCCATCTTTTTCAACAAAGGCCAATCGTTTATTGTTTCGTGTAAGAACTGAATATAAAGGGGCTGAAATGCCATTTTTAACTTCGCGCTTAATAATTTCAACCCGAACAAACATATCCGGTAAGATTTCATATGCATCGTTCTTGACACGCATTTCAAGATTATACACCCTTGCAGTTGTGTCCGCAGTGTTGGACAGGTAATACTTTTTCGCAGTAAATGTTTTATTCAAGGCATCAATTTTTACATGAAACCGATCCAGGCGCCTGACCGCATCAACATCAGATTCAGGAATTCCCACCGCAATTTTAACCGGATCAATTTGAATGATCTCTACAATGGAATCCGATAAATTAATATATTGTCCTTTATCCGCATAGCGCGCATTGACAATGCCGGCAATAGGTGCTCGAATTGCGCATCGTTCCAGATTCAGGCTGGCAGTATCCATGTTGGCCTTTGTACTTTCCATGCGCGCGACAGCTTCGTCCAGTTGAGATTGGGTGGACAATTGTTTTTGATGTAATTCTTTTAACCGCTTCACTGATGCCAACGCTGCTTTGTAAGAAGCCTTGATTGAGCGCAAGGCATTTTTGTAATCTCTGGAATCAATTTTTGCCAATAATTGTTCTTTGCGGACAAAATCGCCTTCTTTGACCGCCAACTCAACCATTCGTCCTTGCGCTTCAGATAGTACATCTAGCCTGACCCAAGCTTTGACAATACCTGGAAAACTGATTCTATCCTGAATAAGCTCAGGCTTTAATTTTAACGTAATCACATTGGTTTTCGGTTTTTCTTCTTTAATTTGTGCTGCCTTTTTCGCGGCAAGCGCTGTTTTTTTGGCTTCAACATTTTGATAAATCCAAGCTGCACAACAGCATAAACCAATGAAAAAAAACATGGGGATCATTCCCCATACACGAATTATCAATGATTTCATTCTACTGGATTTTTTTGACATTATTTTTCCTCAATTCGCCATCCAGGACCACAGATTACTTTTTTGCCTTTTTCATCAATAAATGAAAAGGCAGCACCAGATCCTGTATCTGATGGAAATGGATAGATCTTGGCCTTACATTTCCATTGTTTTTTGGTACTATCGTATAAGGTATGGGTTATAATACGCTCCAGTCCCGATGCATCAGCTTGCATATCTTTGAAGCGTTTTTTGATATCCTGACTGGGAATCATAAAATTCCATGCAATCCAGATGCCGATAATTACAATAAACAGGGTTGATGCGCCTAAAATGAATTTGGTTTTTGTTTTCATTATTTTCTCCTTATTGTATTGACATTATTTGGTTTTTCGTGTTTCTCATTTCTCAATGACAACATAAAACAATTATAGCATATCTGCAATATTTTCTCCATAAGGTTTGTTTTCCCTTTCCAAAAAATTGACAATTTATACAAATTTTGTTAATCGTTATCTTACAAAGGGTCGCGTTCCCAAAAAGATGAATTTCGGCAAACGCAAGAACAGCGCAGATATAGGCGTTTCCGGTTTTTTGTCGGGGGGCAAACTCAAGGTTTGCCCCTACATACGTTCCCGGACGTATGAATATTCTCGGTTATTAGCCCGACAGCTAATAACCTGCACCGCTGACAAATATTAAAGACTAAAAAATGAAAAGCATATTATTCATATTTTTATTCGTATTTGTAACCACCAGTATTCTCAATGCTGGCAATACAAATATCAAAGCGAAACATGATGATTTAGAGCAGTTAAACAAATTGATGTCCATTATTGATAAATATTCGGATTTAGTAACAAAAACTCGCATGAACTCTGATTTTGTTCCTGGTTTATTAACAGTGGTTACGCGAAATGAAATGGAGCTTTCTGGTTTGAAGACAGTTGAGGATGTTTTAAAAACACTCGCAGGTGTTCATATTTATTCAGATTCAATTGGGTTTCGGACAATATCTATCAGAGGAATTGGAAGCGCAACCGCATTGGGTCATGTCAAAGTGATGTTAAATAATATATCTCTGAATGACTCTATTTCATCAGTAAGTGATTTTATATTGGATTATCCGGTAGAATTGTTACAGCGGATCGAATTAATCAGAGGGCCGGGATCAGCAATTTATGGGGAACAGGCATATACAGGTGTCATTAATGTGATCACACGTAAAGCAAATTCGATTGTTTCGTTTGGGATCGGCAGTCTTGCGACATTCTCCTCCAGTGCCCTTTTTAATTATCAATCACAAGAATATCCATTCCGATTGAGTGGGTTTGTTCATCAATTCAAAAGTGATGGCAGTGATGCGACCACTGGCCCTGATGCCTATCATTCTCAAGAAAACAGGGATTTATCTCTCGCACCGGGGCCTTCAAATGAAATGACTGATCGCCATCTGAATTTTTTTAAGCTGGATTATGCGAATACATCTTTTACGACCAAATTTTCTCAATTGAATCATGGCGATTCAATGGGAATGGAACACTACTTATACAACTTAAGAGAAGATACCCCGACTCAATTAAGACAACAGATCTTCCAGTTATCTCAAAAGATTCAAATCAATCCTTATGCAAAAATAAATATTAAAGGCGGCTTTCAATCCCATAAATGTATTTTTGAACATAAATATTTTTTTCCACCAGGACATCCTTATTATATGGAACTCAATGTAAGTTATTTAGAAAGAAAAAATTATACCAGTCTTGATTTCTTTTATAAAAACAATAAGCATCGCTTGTTATTTGCTTCAGGTTATGCATCTGAAAAGCATATTTACACAAGAGTACATTTAGATTTGTATCGACATTCATTTTTTGGGTTGACTCAATATGAGGGACAGCTATTTGAAGGCTTTTCCGTAACCTGTGGACTTCGTTATGACAATTATAATGATGTTGATGACAGCCTGTCTCCTCGATTTGCAGGTGTTTATCGTTTCAATTCAAACCACATTTTCAAATGTCAATATCAGGAGGCATTCAGGCCACCCACAAAGACAGAACTTGAGTCAAGTACCCATTTGACATCATCAAAAATCAAAACCTATGAACTCAGCTATACTTATAAAGACACATTCTCAAGAGTTCGGTTCAGCCTTTATGAATCTGAATTGAAAGATGTGGTTCAACTCACAGTTTTTCCCAATTCACCTGTCTGGAATTATGAAAATATCAGTATGGTTCGTGCGAAAGGTTTGGAGATAGAACTTGAGACAAGTATCTCTCAGCAAATTAAATTAACAACAAATGCTGCATATATGCATACCAAAAATCTTGATACAGGCATCAGCATGCCTTTACAGGCTGAGTTTATGTCCAATGCAGGACTCATGTATAGTCCATTCAAATTCCTATGTTTTTCGACACGCTATCACTATATGGGAAATCGCAGCCGGGAGATTGAGGATCAAAGAGCTGACCTGGCAGGTTTTCATAAAGTGGATGCCAGTATGCGTATTCATGCAAAAAAGATTTCCACAAAAATACGTTTAGGGATTGATAACATTCTAAACGAAGATATTTACACCCCCACCGCAACATCTCATTTGATGAACAAAGAACATACATACCCGGGAGATTATCCCCTAAAAGGAAGAACCATGTGGTTTGATATTATTTATGAATTTTAATTGTCCTGCTTTATATCTTAGGAACTTATGTGCCAGCCCGATGTAGGGGCGAACCTTGTGTTCGCCCTCGAACTAATAACGCTTTCGTTCCTATGTACGATGGGCGAACACAAGGTTCGCCCCTACACGTTTTTGGCACATAAGTAAATGAGGAATTTATTTTTCGAGCATTCCTTAAGCTATTGTTTCGGGAATCCTTTATTTATTTTTAATTGTATGCTATTATTTCCTCATGTCATCCGAAAAAGTAAAACAAAATATCGAAGCCATTCAATTATGGTTGCAAGACAATGTTATTTTATCCGACGAACGAAAAGAACAATACGTCCAATGGTGTGAAGACCTTACTGCAAAATTTGAAGCAGCCTGTCAAACACCGCTTAAAATCGGTTTAATTGGAGGCACAGGGGTTGGAAAATCTACAATAATTAATTCTCTGGCCGGAGCTGAAATCTCTGTAACACATAATGAAAGACCTTATACCAATAAGGTTATTGTATATCATTATCTTGATTCGCCGCAATCTCAAACTGCAAATGAACATATGATCTCTTGCAAACATGATCGTCAGGATATTTCACATATCATTCTTTTTGACTTTCCAGACTATGACAGCCATTTATTTGAACACCGACAAATGGTTCAGGAAGTTTCCAAACAATTGGATATCATTGTTTGGGTTGCATCCCCTGAAAAATATGCAGATCAAGCCATGATCCATATGATGTCTGAACTATTACAATCATCTCAAAATTATTGCTTTGTATTGAATAAAACAGATCAATTGCAACAAGATGAAACCGCCCAAATTATTGGCCATTGGCATATTCTTTTAAGACAAAACAACATTATCGAAGTGCCTATTTTTTCATTTTCTGCTTTGAATCATGATAACACGTTTTACGATTTTCAGAACTGGTTGTTTAAAAAACGCGGCGAACATGAATTAAAAGAAATTACCCGCGCAAACATCGACAATCAGATTCAACTTAAAACAAAACAAATTCGACAGCAAATTGACTGTAAAAAAATAGCACAAATGAGAAATGATCTGAACAAGCAAATGAACCAGTTGAATACATTTGACAGTATTCGTCAAAAAGACATTCTTGAAATCATATCACCTGATGCCTTAACAGCCATCCATGAATATCTTTCCATTCAAAGCCGCTTTATCTGGCCGATTGGGTTGTCTTTTAATGTGATGGGTCGTTTAAAACAGGTACGCATGAAAAATCCAGTGAATCAGGTATCCACCGGGTCGGGTGACATTTTTTTGAAAACCATTGATGATGCCATCACCCATATTCAGACCCATCCTGGGGTTTCTGACAGCAATATCTCACTTCTTGATACATACAAACATTTTATAGATCAGTATCAAGATCCCAGGCAAATTTCTCCATTGCTTGGAAAAATTGGGCTGATCCAATCCACATATTTTTGGTTGAAACAATGGGTGTTCATGTCTATACCTGTTTTTTTATGTATCATTTATTTAAGTGGAATCGATCAAGTCCCATCTGTAGAAAGTATTGGCATAGGTTCTTTTCTGGTTGGATGTTTTCAAATAATCGTCAAATTATTTCAACCTGAGGGGCTGGTTGCCATGATCAGTTTATTGTTTATTGAAATTTTTATTAGCATGCAACTGGCATCACAATGGCATAAAAAATTGGCGAAAAAGTCGCAAGATCTATATCAAATACTATCCCGATATCTTTGTAAGCAATTAATGATAACGTTACACGACAGGCTGCAACCTTTAATTGATTGGGCCAAACAGGCGCAATTGGATTGTGATAAAATGAATGCGTTTGACTAATTATTCGCGCATTTCTTATTGGCAAAGGGCATTAATCAAATGTTCATTGTCTACTGGTTTGTTCACAATGCCATTTGCCCCTTTTTCCAAAAACAAATCAACATCTTCAGAATTGGCTGTATAAGCCAGTATACGCAGATGATTATGGGCAGGATTTTTTCTGATTTCTTCAATGGATTGGATACCATCCATTTCAGGCATCAAGTGATCCATCAATACGAAATCATATTGGTTTTCATTTACTTTTTGAACACTGATACGACCATTTTCAGCTTCATCAATGACCATTTCTTGCTTTTCAAGGAGTTTTTTAACAATAAAACGATTGACAGCATTGTCATCGACAATCAGAATTTTTTTGTCGATTAACGAGCAATAATCCTTTTCTTCAATAATTGAAAAATTGGCTTCATCAATAATTTTCTGAATGGATTGATCGGATAGCGGTTTTGATACAATCATTGAAAATAAATTGGGATTTTTGTTTTGTGTCAAGGCCCGTGTGTGATTTGTACACGCAACCAATCTTATGTTCTTCAATTGTGGATTGTGTCTGATTACTTCAGCCAGTTCAAAACCATTTAATTTTGGCATGTCAATATCCAATATGACCAGTGTAAAAGGGGTGTTATTTTGGATATTAATATTTAGAATACGCATGGCTTTAGTGCTGTCATTACATACTGAAAAACTTATATTTCTTTTTTCTAACTGATGGGAAATGATCTTAAGGACATTGGGGTTGTCATCAACCACAAGAATATGGGCCTGCTGCTGACTCATTGTTTGATTTTCATGGGGCGCGTCGGATTCTGTGAGTTGAATGTCAAAATAAAATTCTGTGCCTTGACCCAGAGTACTTTTAACATGAATTGTTCCGCCCATTAATTCAACAATTTCTTTTGATATCGCCAGCCCCAGACCTGTACCGCCATATTTTGATGCAATACCGCTATTTTCCTGAGAAAAAGGTTGAAATAATTTGGAAAGGTTTTCATTTGCAATACCAACACCCGAATCTTTTACACAGAATCGGATTGTATAGGTATGATCTTCAACCATGCGCTTTTTTACAATAAATGAAATGGCACCGGTTTCAGTAAATTTGGCCGCATTACCCAATAGATTGATTAAGACCTGACGCAATCGGTTCGGATCTCCCATCAGAACTTCTGGCAAAGCAGAATCCCATGCAAAAACATATTGTGTGTTTTCAGAAAGCTTGGACGCAATCAATTTTCCGATATCTGTACCCAATGTTTTTAAGGAAAAAGAAACAGTTTCCAACTCCATTTTTTGCTTTTCCAACTTTGCCATATCCAGGATATTATTAATTAAATTAAGTAAATACATGCAATTACGTTTGATGGTTTCAATATATTCTCTGGTTTGATCAGAATGTTTATTTTCAAGTAAGATATCAGAAAAACCAAGTATGGCGCCGATAGGGGTGCGAATATCGTGTGCCATGATATTTAAGTAATTATTTTTTAATTCAGCAAGTTGCTTAAATTTTTCAATTTCATAAATCAATTGATCCTGTGATTCTTTCAAAGCATTGGTCATTGTATTGAATGCTTGAGAGAAGTCTCCCATAAAATCAACGCGTTGATTAAAATCTCCTTTAGCGATTTGCTGGGTTTGCCAGGTCAGATGATTAAGACCGGATTGTAGCTGTTTGAAAGGCGATGCCAAAAAATTGTCTTTTGGCATCCGAACATCCAGATTTCCTTTTGCTAAGGGTACAATGGATTGTTTTATTTCACCAAATTGACCAATCAAATCATTCATCATTTGGGAAAGTTGTTTTATTTCATCATTTGTATCGTTTTCACAGTCAATTTTATCAGGGACCTGACCTTTTAATAAATAGTAAACTGATTCTGTAATACGATCCATTCGATTGATTTCTGATGGATTCACTTTTTTCTCCTGGAAATTATTGCTTTTTCAAATACACCGCTTTGCCTGTAAAGGCAACAGCCAGTTTAAGAATATCATTCACATTGGCAGCTTTTAATTCCACGTCATATTTTTTTTCATTAATTTGCTTTAAAGCTTCGTTTAAAACAGTTTCAGGATCTTCATCTTTATATATTTTTTTAAATTCAATAATAATTCCTTGTTTATTCTTATCTTTGGGTTGAAAAATAATATCATACCTTCCATAACCAGATTCCCGATTTGATCGAATAATATAATCTTTAGATAAACCCACCAACATTCCTAAAACAAGGGCATGATATACTCTTTCTGGTGCGCCTGAAAAATCATAATAGCTCATAATTGTCAATGCAATAAACTTTAACTGCCTTTCAAAAAGACTGATATTTCCATTTGATAACGCCTTCAACATGATTTCTAATTCATCTAAATCAACTGATTCAGAAAACCATTTTTGAATCAGTTTTCGATATGCAATTTTAACCTCCATATTCGGGATTTGTAGTTTATAAATATTTTCAAACTCATCTTCAATCATTTCAACAGGCTTTAAATAACCGCTATGCAATAAAAAACTCCATAAAATGTCATTCCCGGGTTTTGATAAATCTTCTAAGATAATATTATCATCAATATTTTTTTCAATACACTTATCTTGAATCAGATCTATTAATTCTTTTTTTAAAGCCTGTTTTTGATTGTTTGAATTTCCAAGAACAATTTCCTCAATCATTTCAAGGCTTGATGTGTTTAACCAAAATGGTTCTGGCTTATCCTCGTTACTGGCTACATAATTCATCACAGACCAGGGGTTAAATACTGTGTTTGAACCAAATTGATATCCATCGTACCATTTTAATACAGTTTTAAATTTATCAGAAAAATTAAAATCATTTAAAATGCGCTCAACTTCAGATTCTAAAAATCCAAAGCAATTGTTAAACCTTTTTTTGAGTAAGGTATAGACACCGAGATTATTCAGCCCTGTGAAAATGGATTCTTTTGAAACTCTTAATGTTCCTGTAATAACTCCTTTGAATAGATTTGAATTATCTTTAAAGCCGCCGCTGAGAAAATTTCGCATAAATGGGACAACCTCATTTTTATAATATCCATACTGAAAGCCTGCGTGAATGGGCGTATCATATTCATCAATTAAAATAATCACACCTTTTTTATGATAGTCTTTCAAATGCATTGATAATATTTTTAAAGCATTGGCGTATATACTTTCATTTGCTTTCATGTTTATAATGTCTTCAAATATACGACAATCACTTTCAATCAAGCTGTGATGATCCAGTAAATACATATGTGAAATAAATAGTCGTGAAATATTATATCGAATATCATCAAAACATTTTTCCCAGGATGTATGTTTGATATCCTTAAACGTCATGAAAATAACAGGATATTTTGCAAAATGTACTTGAAACACTGGTGATTCTTTTATGGCAAGTCCATCAAATAAAAAGGATTCATCATTGTCTCTTATTTCAAAAAAATATTTAAGCAGACTCAGGTTTAAAGTCTTGCCAAAACGTCTTGGACGTGGAAGAAGTATTGACTCATGCGGACAATTAATAATCTCTTCAACAAACAAACTCTTATCCACATAATATGCCTGTGCTGTTCGGATATTTTTAAAATCTGATTGTCCGATTAATATTTTATTCATTTTTCAATGCTTATCGCTAATAAGTCCGACTTTCTGAAATGAGACACTTATTATCAGAGGTTTCTTTACTGTAGACTTTAAGATAAAGATTTTGGCAAGGCGGCGCAAGGAGATAGTACTATAGTACATCGACGAAGCGCCAACGCAGTCCAAAATCTTTATCTTAAAGTCTATAATTCCTGATCAAGTAACAATATGACTTACAGCCCCAAAAGCCGAACCAACAGCAACACCAGAACCACATTTATATCGCATCCAATCATTATGAGCAAGAATAGAGCCAACAGCATATAAATGCTCATAAACAATTTTGTTATTCTGATCAACAGGTCTGAATGATTGATCCACTTCAACACCTGCCAGATGAATACCATGTCCTTCAGAATTAAAGAAATTTTTGTGATGCCAATCCCTGCGGCTTTCTGGTTGATGTACAGGCAGATTGAGTAATGGTTCACTGATAGACGTTCTTTTTGCAATTAAGCCTTTACCCATAAATCGTCCTGATGCCAGAACAATATTTTTTGCAAAAACAGTTTGATCATCAGCATGTGCAATAAATCCATATTTGCCATCAGGCTCAATCTGTGTGACAGTTTTTTGGAACAATTTTCCTTTTTTTTGAATCAGTCCATGTGTTAAGGCATTTCGAATACGTTGTCCTTGCATTGATTGGGGTAATGTGGGAATTTCGAACACTGGCTTGCCCAGCAGTTTTTCAAGGTTGCTACAGACATCGTTATGATAAAAGGAACCCAACATTGCTGGAAATCCAACACATTTTACACGTTGTGCACGTGGCAAAAGCAAATCCGCCATTTGTTCCTGCATTGCTTTTGCTTCAAGTGCATTTGCCATATGATTTGTGAAAACTTCTCCTGAAGTTCCTGGAAATGTAATGCGTGTCGTTTCCATCTCAGGCCAGATGGATTGTAATGATTCTTTAATCTGTTTGGCACTGAACCCTTTTAAGCCATCAATATCAACCAGAAGTGCTTCCTGATGATTCATCATGGCATCAATGCCTATCCATATGCTTTTGGGTACAGCATGTGTTAATTTTTGTGTACCAATGGGCGTTATGGCGTAGATATTCTTATTGGGTATATAATGATAATGTATACCAAGATCTTTCAAAAAGTCCAGCCAACTGCCTGTTGCTTGAAGTAATTGATCTCTGGTTAGAAATGCATAAGGATGGTTGTTTTTTTCCTGACAAAGCATTTCAATGGCATCCCAGGGATTATCCCATGTTTTGTTGTCTTTTATTGGATAAGTGCCCATTATATCGAAAAAACCACTATAGAACTGAAGTGGACATCCACTTCCCATCTGAATGGTTTTTAATCCACGATCCAATGAGAAAAAAGTGGCTGCCATGCCTGCCAGTCCTGAACCAATTACCAGAACATCGCAATGATCAGTTAATGCGCTCATGATTGAACCTCCTCAACGTTTTGATATCCATCAAGATTAAGAAAACCACAATGAATGGCTTCTTGAAGCTCAGATTGAATCATGGGATTATCCCATAACAATGGTCGCTGACCGCGCCATCGCTCCTGAAGAAATCGTTTGAGTAAAACAATTGCATCCGAGCCGGATATATCCCCGCGATCCACCATATGGGACGCAATTCTTGCACTGCAATAGGTGCCCTGACAGGGCCCTTTTCCAACCCGACTACGAATCCCTATGCCTGTTAAATCAGCATTTCCATGTTTACTTTGCATATTGGAAATAATATGATCAATGGCAGTTTTTGGGATCATTTCGCACTCGCATAACATAATATCCTGACTTCGATTATGCTGCATCCATTCCATAGGGCTGAGCCCGGGTTCAGTCCATCGACCATCAGTTGTTGATGGCATCGGTGTTGTGTGGGTTTTGCAGGGCATTGATATGCCTAAACGTTCACAAACCATATTTGATGTTTTTTCTGCCATAAGTCTATAGGTGGTCAGTTTACCGCCTGTAATGGTTGTCATGTTTTCAACCCCATGTTCTGCATGATCAATCAGAGCAAAACCACGACTGACATTACGATCATCAGAAGTACCCGGCTGGCTGATCAGTGGCCGAACCCCACAATACGCCCGAATATATCGCGTTGTTTCAAGAGCAGGCACCATAATGGCACCCTCCTTCACAATGGCATCGACTTCCTGAACAGTGGGCCAGATATCATCAGGATCAGAAATTCTAACTGAAGTTGTTCCAATGATTGATACAGAACCGCCGGGAACAAGAATATCTGCATCAGCCGCCTGTCTCAAGCGATTGATGATACGTTTGCTCAAACGTTTTTGAGTGACCAGCAATGTTCCTTTTGAGAACAATACTTCAAGGGGAATGTCAGCCATCTTTGAAATGTTACCCGCCCATGCACCAGAGGCATTGATTACCCATTCGGGTTGGATATCAAATGTTTCGTTGGTTTGCGTATTTTTAATGTGAACAGATTCAATTTTTTTATTTCGAATGTCAAATCCCACCACTTCTGAAAACCGAAGGTATGAACTTCCCAATTGCCGCGCATGGGCTACATTATCCAGGGATAACATGAAAGGATCAACCGATGCATCGGGAACTTCATAAACAGCAATTGTACGCGGCGAAATATTTGGCTCCATTTCTTTGGCATCTTTAACATCAATGGCAGTAGCGGTAATGCCGCATTTTTTGCACCGATCCGAAAAATCAGCAATATAGTTGTCATCATCACCTTCAACAGCAATAAAAAAACCATTGGCAGCTTCAACACATTGAGGCGCAATTTTTTTGATAATTCTGCCTTCATCTGCGCATTCTTTTGCAGCCTCGGCATCTGTTGCAACATATCGGGAACCGCTATGTAACAAACCATGATTACCGCCTGATGCCCCTGCATTAATATCTTTTTTATCTACCAATATGCATTGAAGCCCTCGAAGGGCTAAATCACGAATAATACCTGCGCCAGTAGCGCCAGCGCCGATAATAAGAACTTGCGTTTTCAATTGATTTTCTCCTTTGGACTATTTATCCATTTAAATCTTTGATCATTTTTCCAATGCGTTTAAGACCACTTTAACAATCATATCCTGTTGGTCCGATGATAAATAGGGATGCATTGGCACACTCATTATTCTCTGGCTGACAGATTCAGAAATTGGAAATTTTTCATTGGTTATATTTTTAAATGCCGGCTGCTGATGAATTGGAATGGGGTAATAAATGGCTGATGGAATACCTTCGTTTTTTAAACATGTTTGTACATGCTGTCTCTGCTCAGAATTATCCAACAAAATGGAGTACTGTGCCCAACAGCTCTGACAGTGTTCAGGAATATGCGGCGTAAAAATGGATGAATGTGCTTTAAGTGCATTTGTATACCGATCTGCCACCTTCTGTCGTGCGATGAGTTCATCAGGGAAAAGGCCAAATTTTTCCAATAGAATGGCAGCCTGCATGGTATCGAGACGCCCATTGATTCCAATATAAGTATGTTCATACCGATGCCCGCCCTGACCATGAAGCATGAGCGATCTGATTTTTTTTGCAAGGTCATCGTCATTTGTAAAACACATGCCGCCATCACCATAGCCTCCCAAAGGTTTGGCAGGAAAAAACGATGTACAGGATATATCTGCCAGCGAACAGGCACGATGATTATGATATGATGCACCAAATGACTGGGCAGCATCTTCTATCACAAAAAGATCGTATTTTTGGGCAACACGATTGATTGTGTCATATTCTGCCGGCAAGCCAAAAAGATCCACTGGAATAATTCCACGAAGCTTATATGATTCGTTCATACAATTTTTTATTGTATCTTCAATTGCAAGAGGATTAATATTATACGTGTTAGGATGAATATCCACAAAAACAGGTGTTGCCCCGAGAAGGCAAATAACTTCAACAGTTGCAATAAATGTAAATGGTGTCGTGATTATGGCATCACCAGGCCCAACATCGTAACTCATCAATGCCAATAACAAGGCATCAGTGCCTGATGCCACACCAATGGCATGATTACAGTCCACAAATCCAGCCAATTGGTTTTCCAGTTCTGTAATTTCTGGCCCCATAATATATTGGCCATGATCCAGTACCTGGTTCAAACGTGCCAATATCTTATCTCTGATCTTTTGTTGTTGGGATTTTAAATCGATAAATTGCATGTTATTACTTTCTTTTTTATTGGTATTTTGATGTAATTATTTTCGTAAAAGTTCATTTTAAGCCCCTCAATTGTTAAACTTACAAAGACATTATCGTCCATTCCAATTAACGTAAAATAATCAAACGTCCTAAAGCAGGATAACTTTCAATATCTTCGATATCTGAAAACCTGACTGATACCGGCACAACCAAAACCGCAATTTTTGTAGCCAGATGATCCATTGGCTCTGTTGTGATATCACACGAAAATTGCCCATCTTCATCTGCCTGCATGGCATCAATTCGATTGTCTCCAGGCTTATTTCGCCATTGATTATTTACTAAAATTGCGACCAGAATTTTATATTTGTCTGAATCAAAAGGGATTACCTGACCTTCGAGATTGAGCAAACGATTTCCAATGGGTGGCAATAGACTGATTTTAATTTGAATATTTGTATCGACGTTTTCTAAATCAACTGCGCTTTCAGTGCTGTCCAAATTGATTGTAAGGGGCTTTTGTAATTGTGCTTGTGATATATAATGATCAGTCAGATGGGTAAAGGTTGAAAAGGTATTCTTTTTTACCGCTCGAACAGGTTCAGTTCGTTTAGAATAGGAAGCATTGATATCGTCATCACCACCCTGACTGTAAATATATACTGCGCCAGCCATACTGCCATTTTCATCATTACCATAGGCCCCCATGATGAGTCCTTGATCACCAACAGCAATGTCATATCCAAAGTAATCATAGGTTGCCCCATCGCTTGCGATATATTTTTTTTGCATATTCCATTGGTCGCCTTCAAGAATATACAGGTATGCAGCGCCTGAAGTTGAACCCTTGTCATCATCACCATATGCGCCAACTAAAAGCCGCGTTCCAGAGAACGCAACCGAAAATCCAAAATAATCATTTGATGATCCTTGAATTGGAACCAGTTTTGTTTGAAAATTCCAGACGCCCCGATCATATTTAAAAATGTAAACACTGCCAACATTATTTCGGGAATCATCATCACTACGATAGGCTCCCACAGCAGCATAATCGCCTGAAATGGCAACATCATAACCAAAGTAATCATTGGGCTGACCATCACTGGCAAGCAGCTTGGCCTGTAATACCCACATTTCCTGTTCACGTTTGTAGATTAAGGCTGAACCCGAACTATCGCCTTTGTCATCATCTCTGTATGATCCAACGATGGCATAATTTTCTGAAATAGCCACAGCATATCCAAACTGATCATTTCGGTCGCCCTGGTCATCCAACAATTTTTGCTTTTGAATCCATGTATTGTCTGTCTGACGTTCAAAAATATATGCAGACCCGGCCATACTGGCTTTATCATCATCACCATATGCGCCGACAATGGCATAATTTTCACTGATATCCACTGCATAAGCAAAATAATCATTGGCCTGAGCATCATCCGCAGTTAATTTCTGAGAGAACTGCCAACCATCTGAACTCAAAGAATAAATGTAAGCAGCCCCTGATTTACTTCCAGAACCATCACTTCCATATGCGCCAAAAATAGCGGTTCGTTCTTCAATGCCCACCGCACAACCAAAATAGTCGTTGACCTTGGCATCATCAGGAATAATTTTTTGTTTTTGTGCCCATTTATTTCCATCATAATTTAACATATAAACAGCTCCAGCATTGTCCCCCTTATCATCATCTCCCTTTGCGCCGCCTGCCGCATAATTTCCAGAAATTGCTACAGAACGACCAAGATTATCACTTCTTTCACAATCTGTTGGAATAATTTTAAATTCAGTGGGTGGAATGGGATTAAAGTTCCAGAGTTTTTGTAATTCATAATACACATTTCGGGGTTGAACCTTATCAATCTGTGTGCCATTTTTGATAACTCTCATGATCCCCCACCATTCCTCATTGGAATATGCATCAGGATGCGCGCCAGTTGAATAACCACAAAAGCCATGAAATAATGGGTCATCATCCTTGCATTGTGGATCCGCAGAATGTTTCCCTTTCCACCATTCATCAGAATACGCCATAATACTTGCGCCAACACAAATGGCTTTATTCTGTTCAACTTCCTTCCACAATGAACGTGCATGCTCTGATTGTTGAGGTATGCCATTCATTTCATATTCTTGCTTTGTGTTATTGTTCAGCGCATCAATGCCAAATTCAAGTAAAATTAAAGGTTTATCACTCGTACCGGTATAGTTTGAAAATAAATCACCAAAAGATTTTCCTCTGTAAACATTCGCACCCCAAACTGAAAGTCCTGGCATTTCTTTATCATAAGTCTTAATAATGTTGTTCAGATTCACATCCATTAAGGGTGTTGTTGTGGGGTGATAAGTGCGCCCTTCAAGTTGTTTGGCTTCAAGTGCCATTTCGTTAATCAAACTAAATAAATTATCAAGTTTCTGACCATACATCCAATCTGCATTCAATTCGTTTCCAATACACCACATGAGAATGGCTGGATGATTCATATGAATACGAACCATATCCAAAAAGTCTTGTTTGATCGAATCTCTCTGGTTCTGGGGATCATCAGGGTCAATGTTATAACCACCGGCAATCCAAAAGCCCGCAATAACAAACATGGACTCTAAGCCATCATTAAAGGCGGCATCAAGGAAGCGTGTATGGTCGGCAGTGGGATTCCAACTCCACAATCGAAGCGTATTTGCACCCATTGTACGTAACAATGGAAAATCACGTTCATGAATTTCATGATACTCTGAGATAAAATAATCTCCATAGGGCGCTCGGATTTCTGGATCATGTCCGATGGGCGTGGGCGCATATCCTACCCCTTTTACTTGAAAAGGTGAATCATTTACTGAAAGGGTTTGATCAGTTATCAGAATACGTGATGTTGTTCTTGTAATCACACGAACCTGGGTACAGGTCAATTCTTTTTGGTAATCTCCAGAATTACCTGTCGCACGAACACACATTGAGTATTGGCCAGGCTCAGAGGGAACAGACCATTCATACCGCCAATGATTTGTTCCGGTTGCCATTTTCCAGGTATTTCCACTATCAAATGAGATTTCTACCCGAGCGATGGTTTCCTGTTCAGTCGCTGATGCAGTTCCTTTGATAGGAAAGGTTGTTGCATAGATCTGGTCGTTTGGATCGGGACTGACTATTTCAGAATCAATTACCGGTGGATGAGACTGCCCTTTAATTGTTAAATGCACTGGAATGTCAAAAGGGCTGTTGTTATTATCATTACTTTCAATCCGCAATATGGCATCATATTCACCTGGAGCCATACCATTGGCATTGGCTTGAACATCAACAGGTTCTGTTGACATGGAGGAAATTTCACCTGACAATGGGTTTGTGTGTAACCATGCACATGGATTGTTCTGAAAACGAATGGCATGCAAATCATGAAGGTACTTCTCATTGCATGCCACCTGAACACCATTACTGCCATCCTTGTTTTCAAGCCCGATTGTTACAGTATTGGTATCAATGCCATCACGAAAATGATCATATTGAAACAGAATGCTGCCATCTTCATGAATAATTACCTGTGCGGATACTGTCCCCGAGCTTCCAAACTGTCCATAATCCAGAAATGAAATGATCAGTTTTTGGCCAAGTGTTTTATAAAATACCTTTGCATTTCTTGGTGTTAAATCATCCCAGAACCAGGCCAAAAAATTTCCAGGCGCACGTTTTTCTGGTATTGCGCCATTTTGTCGTTCTGACAGACCAATTGTATCGCCAAAACCAATTAATCCATTGGAAGATATATAAAAATTGTCATATGATACGCCATAATATGGAAATGAAAAACCGATGGGAAAAGGCCCGACACAGTTGTCATCCTTGAGGGTTTCTATATTTTGACCATTTGAAGAAATATCAATCCAATCAAATATAGGGCCTCCCGGCATATCTGAATCGCTCCATGAATAGTTTGTGTTTTCATCAGGGATACATGACGTTATAATATTCCAGACCAGCAAATGGCTGCCCCTGTTCATAATGGATAATTTTGTATGATCTTGTTCATTTTCCATTAATTCAAATTTCAACGCTTTAGGGGTAACATCAATAACAGGCAATGCGTCAACAACATCCAAATGAACCGGTATGGTAATGAGTGAATTCAAAAAATCATTGGATGAAACCATCAAGTGACATTGATAATGATCAATATCCAGATAGGTGGTATCAGCACCAATGGAAATATCAATGTGCTGTGAAGGCGGAATGCGCCCTTCAGATGTTTGATAAATGTTAAGCCATGAACATCGATTGGGCATAAATCTTACTGCCATCTGATCCTTTAAATAGTTCATATTGAACGCCACTTCAAGACCATCTGTACCATCATCGTTTTCAATACCCACTGTACATGAATTGCTGTTAAAATCATTGTTAAAAGATTTATATTGAAATAAAATAGTGCCTTCTTTCTCCAGTATTATTTGAAATGTTGCTGTACCGCCATCTCGATAATTATTCATATTATCAAACTGAACGATAAGTTTATCTCTATAGTGATAATACAATATGGTGCCATCTTCAGGTGACAGATCATCCCAAAGCGGGGCAATTATGTTATTGGGTGTTTTTTCAGAAGGAACAGGCATATTCGTATGATTGGCGAAATCTGAAGGTGTTCCAAAACCAATAAAACCATTGGATGACACAAAAAAAGTGTCATAATTTTGTCCATAAAATGGGAAGGAAAAACCAATATCCAATGGTTCGCTATAATCATCATCCTTAAGATCTGAAACAGGTATTCCAGATCGGGAAATATCGATCCAGTCGTAAACTGGGCCAGCATTTGCAAAACTGTCTGACCAGATATAACCAAACCCATCAGGCCCACCAAAATGTTCTGTGCGGGGATGTCCCATGCGGGTGTCAATTTGATCTTTGTCTATAGTATGATAATAGTGTGCAGGGTATTTTTTATTGTTTTTGGTATCCCCCATTACTTGCATATGCCAGGTCAAATCTGTGTTGCCAATATTGCCAACAGTAACAATATCTTTTTCAATATTGCCTTTTTGAACAACAAAATTGAAGGATGTCGGATTCACTGTAATTTTTGGTGATGTTATTTGTATGGGAATGTTCATTTCAAGGGGATTGGTATGATTTAATGCATTGTGTTGTAATTTCAAGGTCACATAATAGCTGCCATAAGGCAGGTTTTTAGCGGTATATGTCATTGCAATGGCCTGAGAAAGACCTGATTCAATTGTACCTTCTGTTATTTCAGGAAAAACAATATCTGAATAGGTATTCGTATTTGATGACATTGTCATGGCATCGGAAACAGACAGATCATAAATGAGCGGGCCGCATCCATTATTTCGAATAGTAAAAGGCTTTACAATAGATTGCCCGGAAGGGATTTCAATCGTTTGAAAAGTTTCAATATCAAGGATCGGAACATCTGTAGAAAACATTTGATCATTGCCAAAGGTCGTTCCTTGTTTATTCTGTGCGACCAATCGAAAATGATATTGGGTTTCAGCATCAAGTCGATCAATACGCACATTCATGGAAACAGGATTTCCTGAATAACCCGCATTCATTGAAACTGTTTTCATGCCATAGGCATTTGTCGGCCCATATTCAAAATAAGCAGTTGTGGGCAAACCATTTGGATGGACGATTCCATTGAATATGGCTGTTTTGCATGTAATCATACTGGCTGAGCCTGTATATACATCAGGCTGATAATTTTTTTGTAATGAAACATTCAGTTTTAGGGTTTGATCCGCTTCAATTTTAAGGTTTCTAAATATTTGAAAGTTGTAATTCGGCGCGAATACTGCGAGATCATATGTGCCTTCAGGGATAAAAGAAAACCGGTAATAGCCATTGGATTCGCTGTATGTTGCAAATCGTCCAGCTTCAACGCGAACATCGGTAATGGGCTGTTTTGTTTCATTGTCAATAATGGTTCCATAAAGAATACCTGTGGGCATATTGCGAATTTGGCTTGCCTGAATTGTGTGTGCAGCAAATGTTAAAAAAAGCAGTATTGAAATAATTGATATAATTTTTTTAATGTGTAACATGTTCACTCCTTAATTTCAAAAAATGTTCATATTGGGGTAATTGTACTGTAGAGACGTATCATGCTACGTCTCTACAGATCCTTGTTTTTTGTACGAACAGGAAAAATGATCATCTTATTTTTCGAGCATTCTAAACCTGCGTGACTCTAAATACTTCTTCAACAGATGTCATTCCTTTTAGAATTTTAATCACACCATCCTTTCGCAAGGTGGTCATGCCATTCTTAATCGCTTGTTTTTTAATGATATTTGAATCAGATGTTTGAAGGCACAAACTTTTTATACTTTCATTCATGATCATAATTTCAAAAATAGCGCGTCGGCCTTTATATCCTGTGTGAAGGCAAGAGTTACAGCCTTTAGGTCGATAAATTGTTTTTCCCGCCAGATGTTTTGGAGAGATGCCAATACTTTTCAGCGAATTCGCATCCGGTGTATAAGGTTCTTTGCATTCATCACAAAGCATACGCACAAGACGTTGTGCAATAACTGCCAGTATTGATGAAGACAAAAGAAAGGGTTCAATGCCTATATCAATCAAGCGGGTAATCGCGCTTGCAGAATCGTTGGTATGCAAGGTAGAAAAGACCAGATGGCCGGTCAGTGCGGATTGTACAGCAATTTCAGCAGTTTCACTATCTCGAATTTCACCAATAAGAATGACATCAGGGTCCTGACGAACAATGGATCGTAAGCCCCTTGCAAAAGTAAGATCAATTTTGGGATTTACCTGTATCTGACCAATACCCTGAATTTGATATTCCACAGGATCTTCAACAGTAATAATATTTATATCTGGATTGTTGATTGTTGATAAAATGGCATACAATGATGTTGTTTTACCACTACCGGTCGGTCCAGTGACCAGAATAATACCATGAGAAGAATGAATGAGTTCATCAGTGGTTCGAAACTGTTTCGGGGATAGTCCCAGGTCGGTCAGTTTGAGTAAGACGCTGGTTTTATCGAGCAATCGAAGGACAACACGTTCTCCAAAGGTTGTTGGAAGCGTTGAGACACGAATATCAATATTTTTATCACCAATCCGAATCTCTATACGACCATCCTGGGGCAGACGTTTTTCAGCTATATTTAAATCCGCCATAACTTTGATTCTTGAGACCAGTGCAGATTGAATACGTTTGGGAGGTGATATCATGTCATACAAAATACCATCAACACGCTGACGTACTTTAAAAGAATTCTGAAAAGGCTCCATATGGATATCACTGGCCCGGGCTTTGACAGCCTGTGATAGAATATGATTGACTAACTTAATAATAGGCGCGTCACTGGTATCGTCCAAAAGGTCAACAGTTTCTTCAATTTCGGTAATAATGCTGTCACCGGTTTCTTCTTCCATATCCTGAACAAGCTGTTCTGCAGAATCGCGACTCATGTCATACGATAGATTGGTTGCAGACAGAATGGCCGCGCCTGTTGAAAATACAACATGAAGATCTTCAGCGCCAAAAACATGAACAAGATCATCAAGCGCCTGTAGACAAGTTGGCGTACTGATTGCAATAATTCGACACCTGAATTCGTTACGATCCCCTTTTTCACGAATGATGGGGCCTTTCCTGGAATAATTGGCATCACGACTTTCAATGGGAACCATGCCATACCTTTTGAGAAACTGGATTGGTACATGTCGGGCAAATTCGACATTTATATCGTTTATGGGCAAACGTTCCCATACAGGAATTTGATACTGCAAACTCCATGCATTGAGCAATTGCATCTCACTGACAATGCTGCGTTGAACCAGAATATTGCCATAGTCTGTTTGTTTTTCCGCTTGAATGCGATGGGCTTCAGTGATTGATTCTTCAGGGATATTGAAGTGTTCCATCAATATTGTATCAAGGGTTTCCAAATTCATCTCCTATTTTTCAATTTGTTTGGTTCGATATTGTATATATCCATCTTTGACAGCGCTGTAAGGTTCAAAAGCCATTTCTTTAATTTTTTCATATTCTCCCGCCCGAAAAGACATGGTATTTATTGTTCTAACAGAGCTGACACCAATCAAGACATATGGATCTTCGATATAATTGACAGGATCCAAATAGTTATCACCAAGGGAACCGGTTATATCACGAAGCGTTGAACTCCCTAAAAATGGCAGCACCATATAAAAACCATTACCAATTCCATATGTACCCAGGGTTTGCCCCAAATCCTCATCATGAGATTCAAGGTGAAAGTATGTTTTTGAAGGATTGGTAAACCCGGCAATGCCCATAGTGGAATTAACAGCAAAAGAAACAATTTCTGTACCGGAATCTATAGGACGTAATTGGAGTAGACAATTCACAGCCCGCTGAGGCATGTTTATATTATTGAAAAAATTCATCAAACCAACACGTACAGGTATTGGGGTATAGTGATTATACTTTTGTACAACAGGCTTGATACACCATAAATAGAGTTTATCATTCATCGTAAAAATACACCGATTCACTTTCTCTAAAGGATCCCATACGCCTGGTGGAACAGGCTCATCCATTTCTTCATCAAACTCATCCTCAAAGGCCCAATCATCTTGAATATCTGTGTCTGCCTGATCTGTATTTGTATCTGCTGCATGGATGAACCCATGTAAGAAAAGCACAAAAATGAAAAGGATCATGCATATTTTTGTTTTGTAATGTGGCATGCGAAACCTTCAACTTTTACAAATCTGAAAACTGGCCCAGTTTTTGTTTCATCATATTCATCAGGTCGTTAATACCCTGCTTTAACAGAATTTTATGAAACTGAGACCGATAATTTCGTACCAGACTGACACCCTCAATAGAGATATCATATACGCGCCATCGATCAGATTTTAACAATTTGTAATCCATTGGAATTTCATTCTTTTGGGTCACAATAACTGTTTTTATCAGGGCTTTGTCTTTATGGTGACGTTCATCAAGATATTTCACTTTTTCATTGGTGTATTCTTCAAGTCGCTGATAATAAATATTGGCCAAAAATCGGGCAAATAAATGGGCGAATTGTTTTTTTTGATCGTCAGATAATTTTTTCCATTCTTTTCCCAGGGTTCTTTGGGACATTTCTTCAAAATTGAACAAATCCAAGGCAATTGAAAATATTTTTTTTCGTTGAATTAATTGTGCTTCAGGTGGGGTTGATTTTTGTTTATCTTTAAACATACCAATAACTTTATCAATACTTGATTTTAATTCCGATGTGGCATCACCCGCAGCCACACCTGATGAAATTAGTATTAAACTTATCATTATTGAGAATATTGTTTTTTTCATTTTTTTCTCCCTGTTTAGAAATGATCTTTTGTTTTCAGTTTACTTTTTCATGTATGAAAATCTCTTTTCTGTATGATCCAGTATTCCTTATTTTACCCCGCCAAAAACATATTTACTGATTAATGATTCAAGGTCAACTGCGGATTCTGTCTCAAAAATGAGATCACCATTATTAAGAACTGTATCTGATCCACCTGCTGATACTTGAATATATTTATCACCAATCAGGCCGCTGGTTTTGATAGATGCGATAACATCATCAGTTAATTTAATATTGGAATGAATCATCATTTGAACGACAGCCACCTGATCCTTAGGATCAAGTTTAATAGATGTCACTTCCCCAATTTGAACGCCTGCCAGTTCAACAAAAGCACCAGCTTTGAGTCCTGAAACAGATTCAAAACGTGCGTTTAAAAAATATCCCCCTGGACCGAACCAATCCAGTTTGCCCAATCTTATGGTCAAATATGCAGTACACATCAAACCGATGAAAACAAAGATGCCTACCCATAGGGTGATGATATTATCTTTATTGATCATAAATTATGTATCTCCATCTAAGTCTTAAGAATTTTTGAAAATAATTTCCCAATTAATATTTTGAACGCCTTGTTCTTCTAAAAATTTTGTTTTATAACATGGAGAATTTATTTTTTCAATGTCAATCAATAAGAGTTGTTTTTTATCTCTTGTTGGAATTTTTTCTATCATAATCATTGAAATTATCTTAAAGGCGTTGATACGTCAAGTTGATATTGGCAAAAACATATGACATTTATAAATCAATGTTTGACTAATTTTTAATATTGGACTATTAAAATTTAGAATTAATTGATAAAAATAAGAAATGCGCAATAAATTTTGTTCCAATTTTTTATGATTCAAACCAAAAAAAAGAACGATGTTTGTTGCGCTTTTCCAAACAAGTTTGGAGTGTATCATGGATTTTGATTTAACGCAGTCCCAACGCATGTTCAAAAAAGAGGTCATTCGCTTTGCAAAAAAAGAAATTGTACCACGTATTCAAGCGCATGAATTCAATCATGAATTTGATTTTCGTGCCTTTAAAAAAATGGGTGAATTTGGCCTTCTGGGCCTTCATTTTCCAGAGGAACTGGGGGGTGGCGGCGCAGATGTTTTAACAACCATTATTGCAGGTGAGGCGCTGGGTGAAGCCGGTGTTGATGGCGGATTGACACTGGCATATGGCGCTCATAGTTTTTTGTGTGCAGATACCATCTTTTGTCATGGTACAGATACACATCGCCAAAAATATTTGCCCTCGCTGATATCCGGTGAATGGATTGGTTGTATGGGGTTGACTGAACCTGATGCCGGCTCGGATGTGGCATCTATGAAAACAACCGCCACCCGCGATGGTGATCATTATGTACTCAATGGCAGTAAAATTTTTATTACCAATGGCCCCATTGCAGACCTTGCCCTGGTGTATGCCAAAACCAATCCAGAAAAACAGCATGAAGGCATCTCCACTTTTATTGTTGAAAAAGGAACAAAAGGCTTTTCATCAGGTGCGCCATTAAAAAAAATGGGGATGCGGACATCTCAAACCAGTGAATTATTTTTTAATGACTGCCGAATTCCAGTGGAAAATCTTGTGGGGCAAGAAGGTATGGGCTTTTTGTATGCCATGCAAACTGTGGAATGGGATCGAAGTGCATTATTGGCCCCCATGATTGGTGGTATGAGCCATGCGATCAAACAATGCTCAAATTATGCAAAAAAACGATATCAATTTCATCGCCCCATCAGTCATTTTCAAGCAACCAAATATAAACTGGCAAATATGAAAATTTTTCTTGAAGCTGCAAGATCTCTCATCTATCGGATTGCCTGGTGTAAAGACCAGGGACATGCTGTGAATCATCTGGAAGCGGCTGTTGCTAAACTTTTTGTCGGTGATTGGAGTTTGATCCCCACTAATGATGCCATGCTCATACATGGTGGTTATGGTTATTGTCACGAATATGGCATGGAAATGCTATTTAGAGACAACCGCCTTGCACCCATCGGGGGGGGCACATCAGAAATTCAAAAAAAGATTATTTCAAAACTCATCTGAAACGAACTGAGGTATATTATGAACTTTATGTTTTCAGAAAATGAAAAAATTCTTTTTCAAAAAATGGAATCCTTGTTTACACATGATAAACAATTTGATCAGAATACGCTTCGAACTGAAAAAGATTTTTCCCGGGCATTGATCCAATTAACGCAAGAACTTTCATCGCTGGATTATCTCAATGCCTTTAATCATTCAAACACCATTGGCCCTGTTGCCAATTTAGAGATGATGCGCATCTTTGCCAAATATCATCCCTCCCTGTTTTTAGGGGTTGAATATGGGTTCCGAATATTTGCAGAAATGCGTCAATGGTTGACTGAATCGTTCATTCAATCATTGGAAATTGAAACCACCCCGCCCTGTGCGGTTGCCTTTTGTGATGATTTTGTTGAAACCAATGCAATATCACAATCCATCACAGTACAGGATGATGGTTCTTTTTTTCGCCTGTCTGGAAAAAAAAGCTTTGTCATTAATGCAGGCATTTCAAAATGGATCGTTGTAAATGGAAATTTTGAGGATAAAAATGCTTTGTTTTTTGTCTCACCTCAATCTGAAGGATTGGATATTGTTCCTTTAAAAAACAAACATATTTTTCCAGAACTGGTGATTGCCAATATTCATTTAAATAATTGTGCGGTCGAAAAAAACAGGGTGGTGTATCCCGAAAAGATGGATTCATTCATTACAAATATTCAATTGATGGAAAATTTTGCATGTACTGCATGTGCATTGGGTATGATGGACCAATGTATCGAAACTACCATAGCCTTTGCAAAAACGTATCAATCTGAAAACAAACCATTGATTGCACATCAGGCAGTGGCTTTTTCTCTGGCTGAAGCTGTAACACTGAAGCAAACCTCAGAACTACTTGCATACCGTGCCGCATGGATGACTGCCACTGATGACTCAGAAAAAATGGTGATAAATCATTGTGCCAGGATTTTTTGTTCTGAATCGTTGGAAACAATTGCAAGTCAATGTATTAATATTTTGGGAGGACAGGTATTTGTTGATAACCACATGGTTGAACAAATAATGCATAACAGTAAATTTATTCAAATGCTCGGGACATCAACACATCGTTCAAGAATTGCTATTGCTGATGTCATGCTTAAGTAACAAGGAGGATTTATGATTCAAACATTTAGGGATTTGAAAATAGGCGTAAAAATTTTTGGTGGATTTTCTATCGTATTGCTGCTGATGGTTATTGTCGCATTCTCTGGTTTTAAAGGTTTGACAGGTGTTGTCAATCGTGCAGGCAATAAAGATGATGTGGGAAAGCTCACGCAATCTTTCTATAAAGCAAGGCAGCACGAAAAGAATTACATCATGAGAAATGATAATTCTTATGCTGATAAATTAAAGCAGGAAATTTCAGTATTAGAAGATCAGGCAAAACGTCTCAAAAGTGTTTTTGATGATCAACAGGCCAAAAAATACATGGATCATGTTTCAAATGCTGCCACGAACTATGAAAACGCATTTGATCAATTCAGCAAATTAAGAAATCAAAAAACACAAAGAATGCAAGAAATGCGTCAGAAAGCGAAAACAGTTCGTACAAATTGTAATGAATTTGAGAAAAAGCAGGTCGCTCACCTAAAAAAAATGCGGGATGACAACGCGATTTATATTAAAAATAAAATGGCACGTGCAGATGATGCGAACATGCTTGTAAAAATGGCGCTGAATGCAAGACATTATCGTGCCCTTATCATGCAGGGCAATTTTACTGTGATTGATGAGTGGAAATCTATTAATAAAGAAGTGTATCAATTATTACAAAGCATGAAAACTCATTTTAACAGTTCCCATAATATCAAAGAAACTGAGGCGATTATTGTAAAATACAAACATTATGAAAATACAATCTCTTCCTTTGTCAGTAATTATCAAAAGCGAATCAACCAGATTGATGCAAAATCAATTGCAGCCCTTAAAGCCATTCAGAATTTACAAAAGCAGCAACAACAACTTTTGGATCAAATTATTTCACGTTCCCAAAACAGCTATTCTCTGCCTAATCAGGTAAATCAACAGACAAATCAGAGTGTTATTGTAGATCGTCTTAAGAAATTTTCAGAAACCAATCGTTTGCTCGAATTTGCTTATGCCGCAAAAAGTATGCGACAATCCATCTTAAGGGGTGAATTGGACAAGATAGATGCCTGGAAAGCTGATAATGAAAACATCATCAAACAAACAATGAGTATTCAAAAGAGCTTTCGCAATCATTCCAATGTTTCTTTAACTAAAAATATTATTCGTACATGTCAGGCATACGAAGCAGAAGCCCTTGAATTTATAAAATTTTATAAAGATGCACATCAGATAATGACCAATGCCGCTGTGGTAGTCATGGAGCAAATTGAAAAGGTACATGATGATCAGGCAAAACAGTTAAAGCTCGCGCAAGATGAATTCGAAATAAAACTGGAAAACAAACTCTCTCTTGTCAGCAATGCGAATTTAATTGTTAAAGTCTTTGTTGATGCACGCAAAAATGAGAAGGAAGTCATAATAACAGGTGGGGAAAAAAAATATTTGGATTTTGTCAATAAGGGTATTAAGCAAGTGCTGACCATTGCAGATACAATGAAAAGTCACCTGACTGCCACTGATGATATTGAATCCATTGATGCAGTTATATCTGCAACAAAAGCCTATTTTGACACATTTAACGATTATGTTGACCTGACTGAAAAACAAAATGTTTCTGAAACAAACATGTTAAAATCTGCACTGTTTGCACAAAAAAAATGTCAGGAAGCTCTTGAGAATCAAGAACAACAAATGAATGATAATGTTTATGCAACTAATGTGATGAATATTATCATTGTATTGATTGCCATTGTCTTGGGGTTACTGATATCTTTTGCAATTACAAAAGGAGTATTGCGTCCTATTGTCAAAAGCCTTGATTTTACCCGCATGATGGCAGAGGGCGATTTTTCAACCAACCTTGATATTGATCAAAAGGATGAAATGGGTGATCTGGCCAAAGCACTGAATGAAATGCTGCAAAAGGTCAATGCGATGATTAGAGAAATTGCTGGCGGTGTGGATACTGTGTCATCATCTTCAACAGAATTATCCTCAGTATCTGATCATCTTGCCGAAAATGCTCAAAAAACATCCGATTTATCAAGCAATGTTGCCACTTCAGCTGATGAAATGAGTGCCAACATGAATAGTGTGGCAGCGGCTGTGGAAGAAACATCTGCAAATGTTGCGACAGTGGCATCGGCTGCTGAAGAAATGACCGCAACAATTAATGAAATATCCAAAAACACTGAAAAAGCCCATAAGATTACAGATGAAGCTGTAATAAAATCCAAAGAAGCCTCTGATCGGGTGAATCAGCTGGGTGATAATGCAAAAGAAATTGGGACAGTCACACAAACAATCACCGAAATTTCAGAGCAAACCAATCTGTTGGCTTTGAATGCAACAATTGAGTCTGCAAGAGCAGGTGAAGCGGGAAAAGGTTTTGCTGTTGTGGCCAATGAAATTAAAGAACTGGCCAGACAAACATCTCGATCTACTGAAGAAATTCGTTCTAAAATTGATGCTATTCAACGATCAACATCAATATCTGTCGATGAGATCATGGAAATAACGAACATCATTCAAGAAGTGAATGATATTGTTGGAACCATTGCTGTGGCAATGGGAGAACAATCTACAGCAACCCAAGAGATTGCATCCAATGTTTCCCAGGCATCAGTTGGAACCAGTGAGGTTTCCAGTAATGTCAGCCAGACAACTGTTGTGGCTGAAGGAATTGCAAAAGATGTTTCCAGTGTCAATTCTGCTGCAAAGGATGTGTCTCAAGATAGTCATCAAGTCCAACAAAGCGCAATGAATTTAAGTGAATTGGCTGAAAAATTGAACACTCAAATTAGAAAATTCAAAGTGTAATGATTTATCACAAGGGCGAATATATTGTTCGCCCTTGTACCATATCAGTATGATGTCGTTTCATAGCACATAACTAAGAGAAAAATAATTAGCAATGGTTAATCATAAAAATAAAAGGCATCGTATCATCATTTTTTCAGCATTTGTGTTAATTATTATTATCAGCAATGCCTATTCCTATCCATTTAATTTTACTGATGATCAAGGTTCTCAGATTTTTGTCTACCATAAACCCCAACGTGTTATCTCATTGGTTCCTGGCGTTACAGAAATGGTTTTTTCCATTGGAGCAGGCGATGCAATTCAAGGGGTAACATATTTTGATACCTACCCTGGTGAAGCGACTTTAAAAACAATTGTTGGCGGATTCTTTTCTCCCTCTTTGGATATAATACAAAAACTACAGCCCGATTATATTTTTGTAAGCACATTGCATCAGCCAATAATTGATTTTTATGCATCAAAGAAATGTCAGACAGTCGTATTTGCTTCAGATTCCATAAATAAATCGCTGGTACATATTAAAATATTGGGGAAGATCTTTAACTGCACAGATCAGGCTGCTAAATCAATCTCAAAAATATCAAAACAACTTGATTTTATATCCAATAAAGTATCTGAAATTCCGCAGAAAAAAAGAAAAAGAGTCATGCGGATCATGGGAACTGAACAAGTAATGACACCAGGAGCTGATTCCTTTCAAAATGAATTTATTCGTCTAGCAGGTGGTATTCCGCCAGATTTTACAGAAAATGGACAGATTGTACCTGTTCGTCTGGATGCGTGGAAAAAGTTTAATCCTCAAGTTCTGTATGGATGTGGGTTTAATCAAGAATTGAATAAAACAGTTTTAATGCAGCCTAAGTGGAACGAAGTGGATGCCATAAAAAATTACCGAATACATCAATTTCCTTGTGAGCTGACATGCAGAGCATCAATGCATTCCGCATATTTTATTACCTGGCTTTCAGCGACACTTTATCCCGAATTGTTCCAGAAATCGAAAATATTTCCAGAAAGCGTTTACCAGTCAAAACCTCTGGCTATTCCGCTTTCATATATAAAATCTGCCACAATTGCTTTTAGCCATGTGAATGATCTGGTTGGAAAAACATTGTTGATCGATTTTAATCATCCACAATTCATTTTATCCACCCTTGAAGGCCCAAAAGAAGGCATTCAAACTGTTGGGAATCATTATTTTGAACCCGCTTTTTGGATGGTATCACAGACCCACACTGCACACGACTTAATCAGCAAAGTATGCAATCTGACCAAACGCCCGAAACAATCGTCATCAATCTTGCTTACTGGCGCTGATATGGAAAACCTTGTCATGATTTCAAAAAAACATAAGAATCTTACAATTCATGCCTTGGTCACAGCCGGAGTTCAAAGTAATGCCATGCGAATGTCCAAAGATGAAGGATTATATTTCAAGGCAGGTACGATCAATATCATTATTATGAGCAACCGGAAACTATCCAAAAAAGCCATGACCCGTGCAATCATCACAGCCACTGAGGCCAAAACAGCCGCACTTCAGGATATGGACATACGAAGTGCCTACACTCCATTAATACATCCAGCAACAGGAACTGGAACTGACAATATCATTGTTGTTCAGGGAAGTATCGGTACACTCATTGACCAGACTGGCGGCCATACAAAAGCGGGTGCGTTAATTGCAAAAGCGGTATATGATGGTGTTCAGCAAGCAATTTTCAAACAAAATGGGATATCTGTTTCACGATCTATTTTTTTTCGATTGAAAGAAAGAAAGGTTTCGCTGAATGGATTATTATACTCTTGTGATTGCAATCAAGGAAATAAAAAAAAATTGAAAACCGATCTGGAGCAAATGCTGCTGGACCCAAAATATGTATCCTTTGTAGAAATGGCGTTGACATTCAGTGATGCATATTCTCAAAAACAAATCTCCCGGCTTTCACCCTTTGAAACACTCTGCAAAGCACTGATCATAGAGCATACGAATAAGGAAGTTGAAAATATCTATCCTTTTGTGTCGGATTCATCCATCCCAAAACCTCTGGAAATGGCTATTAATACACTGCTTCAAATTGCAGACAAAGGAAGGAGCGAAAAATAAAAGTTTCCATTTATTACAAGTTCTCATCATAACGAATCGGCAAAGTAAAACTCATTGTCGTTCCTTTATCAGGCGCACTCACAACACGTATACTGCCATTGTGGGCTTCAATAATCCGCTTGACAATAGACAATCCCAGACCTGTGCTTTTTTCAGTACCTGCCTGTTTTTTTCTGAATTTCTGGAATGCACCAAAAATATGAGGTTGATGTTCAAGAGGTATTCCGGGGCCCTCATCAATCACATCAATACGAATTCTGTCTTCTAATTTATGAACATGAACATCAATTTTTCCATTTTCAGGAGAGAATTTAATCGCATTGCTCAACAGATTATCCATTACCTGAGAAATTCTGATCTGATCGAATGATATTTCTGGAATACTGTCTAATTTTGTTGTTAGATTAATATGCTTTTTATTTAATTTGTGTTGAAATAAACGAATGCGTTTTTCAATCATTTCAATGATATTATTTTTTGCAATGCGAAGATCCAGATTTCCGCTTTCAATGACTGCGACATCAAGTAAATCATCCACCAGCGCAAGCATATGTTTGCTTTGTTGATAGATGATATCTAAAAATTCTTGTTGATCAGGTGAGAGCATTCCTGTTAATTCATCAATGAGCAATCGTGAAAACCCCCGAACCGAACCTAATGGACTTCGTAAATCATGCGCTGCAATGCCTAAAAATTTATTTTTTGTCTGATTAAGCTGTTCCAAACGATCTGCCATTTCTTTGAGCATATCCCTTTTTCTTTTCAGTTCAATATGCGTTTGAACACGTGCTTTTACAATGGGAATGCTGAAAGGCTTAATAATGTAATCCACCCCACCAAATTCAAACCCCTTTGTTTCATCTGTTTCTTCAGACTTTGCAGTGATAAAAATAATGGGGATCTCTTTTGTTTTGTCATCATTTTTTAAATGTTGGCAAACTTTATAACCATCAATATCTGGCAGCATTATATCGAGCAAAATCAGGTCAGGAAGCGGATCGGTTATTGCAATTTTAATTGCCTCTTCCCCATTTGTAGCAAAAATAATTTGATAATCCTTGCGCATGGCTTCGGCCAGTATCTGTATGTTTGAAGGAATATCATCCACGATCAATATTTTTTTTTTGTTTTCTTCATGAGTCATCAAAGACCTCCTGTATTCTATCCTTAATTTTCAATAAATGACGATGTGCGGCAACATAATCGTATCTTGCCATATGATCTGCGATAATGGACAAATCTTTTATACATTCATTATCTTTTATTGCGCTTTTCAGTTTTGTAAAGGTAAATTCAGCATCCAGGTGATGCTGTTGCAATAATTGATCAAAATCCTGTAATAAATTTTGAATATCTTCAATACGCATTTCCTGTTCGTTATTGTCATCACGTTCCTTATCATGAACCTCTTGTTTTGACTCAATAATTGTCTGGATTGCATTCATTGTTTTATCAAGGTGCACCTTTAGGATGTTCAGTTCTTTCTGAATTGATGGATATTCATTTTTTTGAATTTTCTTTTCAATCAATCGACAATGTTCAAAGACATTTTTTGCTCCGATATTTCCCGAAACACCTTTGAGATTATGGACAGTCCTTTTCATTTGTTCAAACATTTTATTCTCATAGGACTTAATAACATCATTGGCACAGTCTGAAAAATCTCTGACAAATGTTTTGAGAATGGCCAGATAGATGTTTTCCTGATTGGAAACACGTGCTAAACCATCAGCAATATTTAATCCTGAATATGGCGTTGTAATTGATGTTTTACACTGTGTCTGTCTTTGTATCAAGGAAGGATTTTTATCTTTTAAATGCGGAATCCAATGACAAAGGGTCTGGATCAATATGTCTGGATTTATTGGTTTTGTGGTATAATCGTTCATTCCTGCTAACAGGCATCGATCTTTTTCACCGGTCATGGCATGGGCGGTCATAGCAATAATCGGCACCGATATCAATTCATTTACAGATTCATATCCACGAATTTGTTTTGTTGCTTCATATCCATCCATGACAGGCATTTGAATATCCATCAAAATGGCATCGAATGTTTCTGACTGATTGATATATGTATCCAAAGCCTGCTGACCATTGGTTGCAATTTGTATATGAAAACCACAAAGTTGAAGGAGATCTTTAGCCACTTCCTGGTTGATCTCATTGTCTTCTACCAGCAGGATAGTGCCGCTGAGTTGATACCGGTCTTTGAATTGTGATTCATTTTTAATTTCAATCATTGATTGGCGTTGTTTTTTGTCCAGGCTGGACATGATACTGTCTAAAAGCGCTGAGGGTTTAATGGGTTTTGCCAAAACAGTTTCAATTCCCGCAGATTTTGCATCTTTAAAGATATTGTCATCCCGATAAGCAGTAACCATTAAAATTGAAGGGATCTTGAAATCTTTTGACAATGTTTTGATTCTTCGGGTTAACTCGATACCATCCATTCCTGGCATTTTCCAATCCACCAATACAAGCGAAAAAGGATCATTATGACTTGATAACAATATATTCAAAGCTTCCTGACCACTATCTGCCTCAGTAACACGAAATGAAAAAGATTCCAGTGTTTTTTTGAAAATTTTTCGAGAGGCATTATTGTCATCCACAAGCAAAATATGAATGTTTGATAATTCAGATTTGATTTTTTTGGAAGTATCTTGTAAGTGCTGCACACCAAAGGGAATGGTAAATGAGAAAGTACTCCCTTTTCCAGGAACGCTTTGAACATCAATTTGGCCATCCATAATTTCGATCAATCCTTTGCAAATTGAAAGCCCAAGTCCACTCCCCCCATATTTTCGGGTAATATATCGATCCGCCTGGCTGAAGGATTTAAACAATTTTGAGATTTGTTTATGACCCATACCAATACCCGTGTCAATGACAGAAAATTCAAGAAGTACGTTATCTTGGCTTTCTGATTTTTGAGATTGGATGCGAATAATGACTTCACCATGATCAGTAAATTTGATGGCATTGTTGGTGAGATTCATAAGAACCTGTCCCAGTCGCAATGGATCTCCCATAAGGGGATTTGGAACATTTGGAGCAATTTCAAAAATTAATTCCAGCCCTTTTTTATGTGCTTTGATACTCAAAATATTCGAAATTCTTTCTAAAACTTCATCCATCTTGAAATTAACATGTTCGATGGTCAATTTGCCCGCTTCAATTTTTGAAAAATCCAGAATATCGTTAATAACTGATAAAAGCGATTGTGATGATGTGTTTATTTTATTTAAATAGTCGTATTGTTTATTGGTCAATTTGGTCTGCATAACCAAATGGGTTAATCCAATGATGCCATTAAGCGGTGTTCGAATTTCATGACTCATACGTGCCAGAAATTCACTTTTCGCCTTGTTGGCTTCTTCAGCATCAGCGCGAGCAATATTTAACTGTTCTTCAGCACGTTTTAATCGGGTAATATCTCTTCCTGAAACAACGACATGTTCAATAAAATCATCCTGAACCCAGGGCGTATAGTGGACACTCATATAACGATTACCAATGTCAGGATAATTGTACCATGTTTCAAAATCAATGGTTTCACCATCAAAACATTTTTCAAGCCTGGGTTCCAATTGGTTTATCATCTCACTGCCAAAAAAATCTTCAATATTTTTACCAATTAACTCTGATACATCTTTTCCAAATGCAATCTCATAAGCGGCATTGACAAAAATATAATTATAATTCCTGTCAATGAGGCCAATCATGTCACTTGTTGATGAAACGATTCTTTCGTACATTCTTAACTGGTTTTCTGCCTTTTCATATTGTATGATCTTTTGATAGAGGCGGTCTGTTCTTTCTTTAACACGTTTTTCCAGATCCTCGTTCAATGCACGTAATTTTTTTTCAGCATTGATACGTTCTTTCATCAGATGGGAATTCCTCTGAATAAACTCATTGGAAATATTAATCAATAAACCCAATTCATCATGTTCATGACCTTGCAAGAGATCAAGCTGTACATTATCTATTTTACTCGGGTTGATGGAGCGGATGGAATGAATAATCAAGGCCAATGGGTTGGTTATATTTCGCTGAAACACAGCAAACATGATTACACATACAACGAAAATCAATATGGTTGACAGAATTATGGAAAATATTCCACGCTGGTACAATGGTGCGAACATAATATGATGATCCACTGTGAATTCAAATGTTCCAATTCTGTGCTTGTTGTTATAAACAAGGGGAATGCTGCTTTGTATGAATTCATCCGAAATCATTTGTGTTATGAAACGATAGGGGGATTCGGTATCTGAATAATTCTTGATAGATAAAAATACTGAATGATCTGCATTATAAATGATTGCTTCAATAATAAAATCTTTTTTAATCAAACTACCCAATACCATTCTTGCCAGATTTTTATCTTTTTTGAAAAGAACCTGTGCAGAGGATTCTTCAACAGCATGCAATATTTCCTTGATGGTGTCGGCATTAATTTGTTTTTGTAAATAATAGCCCCAAATAGCCTGTGCGATTCCCAGGATAAATGCCATAAACATGGCTGCTATAAATCCTTTTTTTGCCAGTTTAAATGATATACTTTTTATTACTGGAATGGGTATGTATTGACTTTTAGCGATCATGAATGCGTCCTCATAACGTTTTATAATGCAAATTATTGTTGCACCTCTTTTTTCTATTTAGAAAAAAGCAGGTTTTATGCCAGACAATCTGGTTTAATGTTGACAAACATAAGAAAATAATGAAAAATTATTTAAATAAAATAAAAAATTTTCAGGAGGTATCATGAAAGTTCTCGTGATCGGCAATGGCGGCAGAGAGCACACTTTGGTATGGAAAATTTCACAAAGCCCTAAAGTGTCACAAATATTCTGTGCGCCAGGAAATGCTGGTATTGCCAGTCTTGCTGAATGTGTCGATATAAAAGCGGACAGCATTCAGGAATTGTTGGATTTTGCAATTCAAAACAGTGTTGATCTCACTGTGGTTGGGCCAGAGCTGCCTTTATCGTTGGGATTGGTCAATCGTTTTGAAAAAGAAGGCATGCGCGTTTTTGGCCCCGGCAAAATGGCCTCACAAATAGAGGCAAGCAAATCGTTTTCACGTTATATTATGGAAAAATACAGTATTCCCATTGCGCGTGGCGCCTCATTTGATGATGTTGACAAAGCGAACCGCTATATTCGTTCTCAAGAAACACCCATTGTTGTAAAAGCAGATGGTCTTGCTGCGGGTAAAGGGGTGATCATTTGTAAAACGCATAATGAGGCCATTGAAGCGGTTCAAAAAATTATGGTGGATCGCGCATTTGGAAACGCAGGAAAAAAAGTGGTGATTGAAGAATGCCTTGTGGGTGAGGAAGCATCCTTTTTGGCATTCACTGATGGAAACACAGTTCTGCCGCTGCCCTCATCCCAAGATCATAAGGCCATTTACGATAATGATCAGGGCCCCAATACAGGGGGGATGGGAGCATATTCACCCGCACCAATAATTGATCGAATCATGCACGACAAAGTGATGGAAACCATTATGATTCCAGTAATTAATGGCTTGAAATCAGAGGGCATCAATTACTGTGGTGTATTGTATGCGGGCTTGATGATTGTTCGAGATCGGGTTTTTGTGCTGGAATTCAACGTGCGTTTCGGTGATCCAGAATGTCAGCCGCTTTTAATGCGCTTAAAATCTGATTTGGTGGATATTATGGATGCCTGTATTGATGGACAATTGGATCGATGCAAGCTGAATATTGATCCAAGACCTTCTGTCTGCGTGGTTATGGCATCTGAAGGTTACCCTGAATCCTATCAGCGCGGCATGGTAATTAATGGGCTTGACAGTAAATTTGAAAAGGAAACAGTGAATGTTTTTCATGCAGGAACAGTCTATAAGTCGCACGATATTGTCTCAAGCGGAGGCCGCGTTTTAGGGGTTACCGCACTGGGTGAGAATATTCAATCGGCAATAAAGGATGCTTATGACGCTGTTTCCCAAATATCATGGAATGGTTGTTATTATCGAAAGGATATTGGTAAAAAGGCCGTGGATCGACTGACACAGAATCCTCAAGTCGGTATTGTTATGGGAAGTGATTCTGATTTAGAAATTATGAAATCAGCAGCAATGGTTTTCAAGCAATTTAACATTCCTTATGAAATGACTGTTGCCTCAGCACATCGAACACCTGAACGTGTCACAGAATTTGTGCGTCATGCTGAAAAAAAAGGGGTAAAGGTTCTCATTGCAGGTGCTGGGATGGCAGCACATTTAGCCGGATTTCTAGCAGCACATACGTGCATTCCAATCATTGGTGTTCCAATTAATTCCTCATCATTGCAAGGGCTGGATTCTTTGTTGTCAACTGTGCAAATGCCACCAGGCGTGCCTGTTGCAACTATGGGGATTGGAAAACCCGGTGCAAAAAACGCGGCATTGTTTGCAATTCAAATGCTGGCATTAAAAAATCCTGAGCTTTTGAACCAATTACAAAATTATAAACAGAAAATGGCTGAACAGGTCGCTGAAAAAGCCCGGGCAATTTGTTAAGGAAACCAAGATTTTTGAAACCATATCTACTTGAGTAAACAAAAAAACTGAACATTTGTAATGTAAAAGCTTTGTAAATCAGTGCTAAATTTCTTGTATATGTCGAACAGTAATAATATAAAGTGGAATTATTATTATGGAATGCTCGAAAAAATAAGGAACATATTTTTCGAGCATTTCCAAATCAAGAAAGGAGGCACAAATGTCAGTTTCAAAAGCCAGCATCATCTCCCATTATACATTGGGAGAAGAAATTGCAAACAGCATTACCCATGGCATTGGCGCATTGTTAAGTGTTGCCGGCCTTGTGGTATTGATTTTGGCAGGTTCTTTATATGGAAACAGCTTTCATGTCGCATGTTTCTGTGTATATGGCATTTCTCTGATTCTTTTGTATCTCTCTTCAACCTTATATCATAGCCTGACAGGACAGGTCGCTAAACAGGTATTTAAAAAACTGGATCATTCAGCCATATTTATATTAATTGCTGGGTCTTACACGCCATTGATGTTGATCAACATTAATGGTGTGCTTGGATGGACCATTACACTGACAGTGTGGGTTCTGGCGATTGCAGGTGTTGTTATTAAATGTCTATTTATTAGCAGGTTTGAAAAATTATCTTTGTTTATTTATATTTTCATGGGGTGGTTGTGCATTTTTGCTGCCAAAGAAATAATTATGCATGTTCCTTCACAAAGTCTTGTTTTTCTTGTTATAGGTGGATTGCTTTATAGCGGCGGCGTTATTTTTTATGTTTGGGACAATTTGCCTTATAATCATGGGATATGGCATGTTTTTGTTCTAGGGGGGAGTGTTTTTCATTATTTTTCGATCCTGACCAGTTTTTATGATAAGTGTTTGGGCGTTGTGTAAATTTACTTAAGGTTTGTATACTAATGGATCCTTTAAACCCAAATCAGAAAAAGCGTTTAAACGTTCAGAACATGTGGGGCATATTCCGCAGGCATCATTTTCGCCTTTATAACATGACCATGTTTTGGCATAATCCACTCCCAATGAAATGCCGAGTTTAAGAATTTCGGTTTTTGAATAATTGATAAAAGGCGCTTTAATTTGAATGGGTGTTTTTCGATTCTGAACATAAACATTGTTTAATTGTGTCAAAAAATGAGGCGTGGTATCCCAATAGCCATAGGCATCATGTTTTTGGGCACCATAATAGATATGTTTGACGCCAATATTTTCAGCATAAGCTGCTGCTAAAGAAAGAAATATCATATTTCGATTGGGTACGTAAGTGGATGGTTGTGGATCGCCTATGACTTCATTTATTGTCGGAATGTCAATGTGGGATGAAATAAGTGAGGAGTTATCAAATATTGATTTAAGAAATGATATATCCAGAACGAAATGATTGTTGCAATTTAGAATTGAAACATTATCTTTTGCGCACACCACCTCTTTATCATGCTTTTGATTGTATACAAAGGTGAGAACCGCTGGTGTTATTTGTTTGGACTTAATAAGATAATGTAATAATGTCACACTATCCATCCCACCACTGACAATGATGACTGCATCTATCATAATTTATGTATAGTATATGGGGGCACCGGTAAAAATGTTTCTTCCCAGGGGATAAATATCGATAAACTCATCTTCTTTGCGAAGTAAATTCGCTTTTGGGTCAATAGACATGTTATCCCGAATACCTGATAGTTCATTCAATGCTTCGCGCACATCTTTTGCACCATGTTCGTAAATTTTTGAAACCATTGCATAATCTGACTGCATATCCCATAATGATGATGAATTATTTGTTCTTCTGATAAAACGAATGACTGTATTCTTAATTGCCTGCCAGCTATCAATTCGTGTTTGGGTTTCTAAGGGCGTGAGCGTATCAATTTCTTTGATTGTGTTATCAAGATGCTTTCGTGTTAATACTTTTTGGATACTATTCAGCCATATCATAAAGAATAACAAGGCACTTCCTCCGGAAGCCGATGGCAATACGATATGGTCCACAGGAATTAAATGCGCGAGAACCAGCCCCAATCCAGCAGCACCACCACAAATCAGGCTGATCATAAGGCCGGTGATAATGCTTTTGGTTTTATATAAAATATTTTTCTTGCGGGCCGCAATAAGCGATTCCATAAAATGTGTCAATCGCTCGGAGTGAACTTCAACAAATGTAGCCAGATGGTCCAAGCGGTACTGCGGTGCTTTAAGAATGGCTTCCTTGAGTTCTTCACGCTGATTTTCCAAAAATTGAAGATAAGCGAGTTGTTCTTGAGATGGTTCACAGGTTTGTTGTTGGGAAGAAACATGAGGTGAATAGGTCAGTCGAATGAGCGGAATATCTTTTCTTCCAGTCATTTGGGATAAATTCCAGCATAAGGTTCCATAAACGCGCAACAAATCCATGAGTGTTTCACATTCATCAATTCGGTTTAATACAAACAAAACACGATCTTCAAAGGTCTTAACAGGTAATGTTTCTTTAAGACTTTTATGCGCTTCCTGAACTGTGCCAGCTTTATGGGGATCAAACAGCACAAGAATTAAATCAGCTATTTCAGCCAGATCACCGATCACATGTTGATAATTATACCCCCTGTCCTGTTCACTGATACTGTCATGCATGCCGGGTGTATCTATTATGGCTAGATTTTTCAAAAATGGTGAATTGACTTTTTTTAAACGAAAATGTGCCGCAAACCGCTGACCATATTTTTTTAGTGACTCAAAAGGATAATCAGGATCGTTCATCAGGAATTTGCCATCCCGCTCTTCTGTTGTATATATTTTTGAAGAATCATAAACAGAATCATCATAGGTGATTACAGTAAAAGAGTCGTCAGTAGGGGCTTGCCCTGTTGTCTGAATGTTTCCGCCTAAAAAATCATTGATTAAGGTGGATTTTCCTGATGAGTAATTGCCGATCACAAGAACCAATGGTCGCCATTTGATATTGGCTTCGAGCGGGGCTTCACTATATCCATAATCCATGGCAACAGGTGAAAGATTATCTTTAACCATATCAACCAGTTCTGATCTTAAGGTATCTATATAGGTTTCACGATCCATTAAACACTCCAATAATTTGGGATTTATACTTTACAGCGTCTGCTATTTTTTTATCCCGGTTTTTTTATTAATCAGGTTATTTTTTTTAGTATTATTTATACAAGCTTGTTAACTTAGTCAATACTTTTATCAAGATCATGGACTGTTGATTCAAGATGGTGAATAAAAATTTGCAGGTCTTTTAAAACCATTGGGTTCACTCCATTGAATAATCCGCTTTGGTTTATATTGATCAATAATATGCGTTACAATGATATTAAAATCATGCCAGGCTTCATTAAATCGCTTTTCTAACAAATCCTGGCGTTTTTTTTCCTTTGCTTTGAGAAATTGGATAGAATTCTTGTATATCATAGTTTTATCAGAAAATTTCAAGGGATAATAATTGAAGGTGGTATATTAAAAACCCTCTACGCAGCATGAGGAGATAAGCCTACCTGGAAATTATCCGATTCCATTTTTTGGCGCATTTCAGGAATTTGTTTCATCATTTCAACAATGTAATGTAGTTGTTTTTGCATAACAGACAGGACTGTTTCTTGATTTTCCGGGGTGACATTATTTTGTGTTTTTAATTTTTCAGGGGAAGCTGCAGCTATTCTGTCATTTTGAATATGATCAAACATATGATATTTTTTGAGGGCCGATTCAAATTTTTCAGCAGCCTTGTCAATTGAAGTCTTTCTGTCCCAAACTAAAAAACCTATCAATGCGATAAACGATGTCATTAATGCGATACTGTAATTTTGTAGAAAATTAAATTGAATATCAGTTGATGCAAAATGGTCATCCATTCGTTTGTTCATGGCAGCAAAGCGAACATCCATTTGTTTGTTCATGGCAGCAAAACGTTCATCTATTCGTTTATTCATGGACTCAAAGCGTTCATCCATTATTTTATTCATGGACTCAAAGCGTTCATCCATTATTTTATTCATGGCGGCAAAGCGTTCATCCATTCGCTTATTCATTTCTGCAAAGCGTTCATCCATTCGCTTATTCATTTCTGCAAAGCGTGTTCTCATTTCTAAAACAATGGCCTTTAGACCTTCTTCAAGCCTAGTAAGTCGTTCGGCAATTTGGATCTGTTGAATAGTATTGTCTTGTGCCCATATCTGGTTGCTAACCAGGCATACTTGCAAAAAACACATTATCAGTATTGATATTATTTTTGAGGTCGTTCTGTACATTACAAATCTCCTTTATATCAAATATATGCGCATGACCAAATGCTATAGACTTTAAGATAAAGATTTTGGCAAGGCGGCGCAAGGAGATAGTACTATAGTACATCGACGAAGCGCCAACGCAGTCCAAAATCTTTATCTTAAAGTCTATAATTAAAATTATCTTCTGAGACTACGTGCTGCCATAAACAATCCGGCCACAACAATTACGATCAAAAAGAACAGCCGAATAAGTGTCTCTTGTAATAGATTCTGTGTTTGCACATCAATCACTTTTTGTGAAAAACAAATTTTAAGGGTTCCAATATGTATATTATTTTTTATTAGCTTGTGCGTTTTTTCAATGTTTGTACCCTTAGGATTCCCCTGACAATTTATTATTTGACCTGATGTATCTTTTGTTATACATAATAACATTTGTTGATCAGAAACCGCAGTTTTCTCATAAATTGAAATAGAATGAATCATTGATTGATCTTGTATTTCAACGTTAGAAACCTCTTTTAAGCGGTCCATTTCAAAATTCCATAAAGGCGTGGTTAGAATGGTTCTTAATCGATTACTCGTTGATTCACAATAGGAAGAAAAATGGGTTTCAAGTTGCGTCTTTCGGTTTGTGAATTCTTTGATTTCTAATCCGATTAATGCGGCGACTGTAATTAAACTGATCATCAAAAAAGATTTTGAAAAACGTGTTGTTTTTTGTTGATTCAATCTCATGATATTGCTCCTCTTAAATTGTTAAATTTTGTGATTGAAATTATTTATCAAATATATTAATTTAATAAATAGAATTTGTCAAAATATTTTTTTCAATCAATAGACAGGTGATAATTATGAAACCAACCAGAAAACTTACAACCATGTATACACTGACAATTCGAATTGTTATGTGTATATCCATTATTGGGGCAAGTTTTTTTGGCATGAAAATGCTGGGAAAATTAAAAAAGCCGCCTACTGAGGCAAAAAACCTTGAAAAACCAATTCGGGTCATGGCACGCCGAATGATTCCTCAAGATATCCCAATTACTATAAAAGGATATGGAGAGCTAAAGGCAAGGGATGAAATTTCAATTTCACCAGAGGTTTCTGGTCAGGTGACTCATATTCATCCAAGACTTGAGATAGGCGAAATCATTCACGCCTCGGAAGTATTATTTCAAATTGATGACAGAAATTACATGGCAGCGGTTAAAGAATTAAAAGCCATTGTCAATCAAGGAAAAAGCAGTATCCAGCGCCTGAAAATTCAGTATACAATTGATCAAAAGCGTTTGAATACCAGCAAACGAAACATGGTATTATCAAAAGCAGAATTTGATCGGGTCAAGCGATTATTTGAACGAAATAAAGTGGGAACGCAGTCTCAGGTCGATGCCACTGAAAAGCAATATAATGCAACAACAGATCAGTATCATCTGCTTTTGCAATCAGTTGAACTGTACCCCATACGAATAGACGAAGCCACAAATGCACTGGCAGCCAATCAGGCGAGACTGGGTGTTGCACAGACCAACCTTGAAAGATGTCAGGTACGTTCTCCTTTTGATGGCCGTGTGAAATTTGCTCAAATTGAAAAAGGTCAGTACGTAAAAGTGGGGCAGCATCTGCTGACACTTGCCAATGATCAAGAACTGGAAATCCATGTGCCGGTGGACAGTCAGGATGTCCAAAAGTGGTTGGTGTTTAAGCATTCAAAAGATATAAACATGGCCTGGTTTAATGACTTACAACCAGTTACCTGTCGTATTCACTGGACAGAATCTCCCTCTGAACAGTTCTTTGAAGGCACTTTGCATCGTGTGGTTGAGTTTGACAGACAAACGCGAACAATTACCCTTGCAATTCATGTTGATGCCAAAAATGCAGTACCAAAAAATAACGATCTGCCATTGGTGGCAGGCATGTTTTGCATGGTAGAAATTCCTGGTAAAACCTTAAAGCAGGTTTATCAATTACCGCGATGGGCTGTGACATATGAAAATACTGTATATACTGCACAAGACAATCGCTTAAAAACAGTGCCAGTCACAGTTGAAAAATTGGAGCCTGAAATTGCAATTATTTCCAAGGGCATTACGCCACATGATGTGGTCATTATTACGCGATTGACCGATCCTATTGAACATGCGCTTTTGGATATTGCTTTTGAAAATAAATAAGGAGGCCAACCATGATTCAAAATTATGCACGGCTGAATAACATTCAAAGAAATCTGGAAAATAACAAATGAGACGAGTATTAGAAGCCTTTGCCGGAAACACTGTTTTTGCAAACATTGTACTGATGTTAATCTTTTTGTCCGGTGCGTTGGCAGTAAAATCAATGATTCGCGAAATCTTTCCAGAATTTTCTCTGGATATGATTTCAATTTCTGTGCCTTATCCTGGTGCAGATCCTGAAGAAGTTGAAGAAGGCATCAGTCAAAAAATTGAGGAAGCCCTCGAAACAGTTGATGGTATCAAGCAGTACACGACAAAATCCAGTGAAAATGTCTCTCAAACTCAAATTGAAGTCAAAGAAAATTATGATGTCTCTGATGTTTTGGATCGCGTTCGATCCAAAGTGGATGGCATATCCACCTTTCCTGTTGATGCTGAAAAACCCATCATTTCTGAAATTTTATTAAAAGAATCTGTTGCTGTTATTTATTTGGCTGCTCAAATGAGTGAACGTCGTTTAAAAGAATGGGCAGAACGTTTCAAAGATGAAATCAAGCAGTTTCCTGAAATATCTCAGGTGGAGGTATTTGGTACCAGAGATTATGAAATTAATATCGAAGTGTCTGAAGCCCGACTGCGAGAATATAACTTGAGTTTTGCTCAGGTTTCACAGGCTGTTCGAGAAAGTAATCTCAATCTGGCTGGTGGAACCATTCGCACGCAGGGTGAAGAAATCCGCATTCGAACTGTGGGGCGTAAATATACCGGAGACGCTCTGGCCAATATTGTTGTTGTTGCACGTCCTGATGGTGATATTATTAAATTGGATCGTATTGCAACCATTAAGGATGACTTTTCTGAAGACAACATTCAATCCACAGTCAATGGTAAAAGATCTGTTTTTCTGATTGTGCAAAAAACCAAGGAAGAAGATGCTATTGCCATTTCTCGTACCATTCGCAATTATGTCAAGAAAAAACAAGCAATGCTTCCTGAAGGTGTTGTTGTAAAAATTTTGTTTGAAAGCACAGATATGCTTCGCGCCCGAATCAACTTACTGGTGAAAAATGGTATTTTGGGTTTGATTCTGGTTTTTGTTATTCTCTGGATGTTTCTGGATGCCCGACTGAGCTTTTGGGGAGGAATGGGAATTCCAATCTCCATTGCCGGTGCATTGGCTATTTTGTGGGGAATTGGCGGTACAATCAATATGATTTCTTTGTTTGCCTTGATCATGGTGTTGGGAATTGTTGTTGATGATGCCATTGTTGTGGGTGAGGCCATCTTCCTTCATCGACAAAATGGCGCACCTCCTTTAAAAGCTGCTGTTGATGGCGTTTGTGAAGTGGGATTACCTGTTTTTTCCGCTGTTGTAACTACGATTGTTGCTTTTATACCACTGGCTTGCATCAGTGGTATTATGGGAAAATTTATACAAATTCTGCCAATGGTAGTCATTGCCTGTCTGTTGATATCTTTGGTTGAATGTTTAATTTTACTTCCAGCACACTTGAGTGAATTGCCTGATCCACACCCGACCAGAAAGGCGAAAAACAGGTTGCTCCAGACATTACAGACCATACGAACATTTCCAATCGTTGTTTTGGATGGGTTCATTCACAAAATATATGCGCCATTTATTTCTATTGCTTTACGATGGCGCTATGTTTCTTTATGCACTGCTGTTGCTATTTTAATGTTTGTGATTGGTCTGATGAATGGTGGTCTCTTAAAATTTGAAGTTTTTCCGCAACTGGATGGATTTATTTTAACATCAACTGTGGAATTTCCAAATGGCACACCATATGAAGTCACACAACAGGCTGTCAAAGAAATTGAAAAAGCAGTATTACGTTTGGAAGATCAGGTTCAAACATTGTCTGGTGAGCCTTTAATTCAAGATGTACTTGCTCTGACAGGTCAAACTGTGGGTGATATGGTACAGATCGGCCCCAATTTTGGAGTGGTTCAAACAGTCTTTTTACCATCAGAAAGACGCGGCATTCATTCAAAAGAACTGATGGTCATGTGGCAGGATGCTGTTCCAGAAATTCCAGGGATTAAATCCCTCACATTCGAAGGCATGCAAGCCGGTCCACCTGGCGCGCCCATTGAAATATGGATTCAAGGACGCAATCTGGATACAATTCTTTCCGCTTGCGATGATTTGATGGATAAATTGCACCAGTACGATGGTGTATATCAGATCCGATCTGATTTCAGCCCTGGAAAAAATGAAATGCGATTGCAACTTAAACCTGAAGCCAGAACTTTGGGCCTGACAGTCAATGATCTGGCACGTCAAATTAATGCGGGGTATTATGGTGATGAAGCTGTGCGCCTTCAACGCGGTAAAGATGATATTCGCGTCAAGGTCCGATATACATCAAAAGAACGCAGCCGATTATCCGATTTATCCCGGGTTCGCATTCGGACACGAACCGGTCATGAAGTCCCCCTGCTATCAGTTGCAAATATTAATTTTTCTCCTGGCTATTCAACAATTACCCGAACTGATGGTATGCGTCGCGTATCGGTAAGCGCTGATGTAAATACCAAAAAGGCAAATGCCAATGAAATTATTCAGAAATTATCCGAGGAGTATTTTGATGAACTGAAACATAAACATCATGGTATTTATATCGCACTTCAAGGAGAAAAGAAAAAAATGAGAGAATCCTTTGGAAGTCTGCTTGTTGGCTTTCCATTAGCTGTAATTGGCATTTATATTATTATTGCCACAATGTTTCGATCATATGTTCAGCCATTTGTGATTTTATTTACCATTCCTTTTGGCATCATAGGTGGGATCATGGCGCATTTTTCACTGGGATTCAATTTATCAATGATGAGCATATTTGGTATGGTTGCACTGGCAGGTGTTGTGGTCAATGATGCCATTGTTTTGATCGAACGTATTAATGAAAACTGGGCCACTGGCATGCCATTTTTTGAAGCCCTTGAACATGCAGGGAAACGTAGATTTCGTGCAATCTTTTTAACCTCAATCAGTACAATAGGCGGGCTTGCGCCCTTAATCTTTGAAACAGATCTGCAAGCCAGATTTTTAATTCCCATGGCACTTTCTATTGCAGGCGGTGTTCTATTTGCCACAGTGCTTACATTGGTATTGATTCCAAGTTTATTGGTAATTTTAAGTGACTGCCGCAGGGCATTGTATCGATTTAAATATGGATTGTGGCCAGAACGAATTTCAGTCGAACCTGCGTTGACACGCAATATCCGGGAGGAAAAATGAACCGATTCGTAAAGACAGTTCAGACATGCATTTTTATTTCTTTAATTTTATTTGTAACAACAGGTAATATCCTGGCGAATGCCAAAAAAGACAAATGGCAAACAATACGTATATTGGATTTAAAAACTGCACAATGGATCGCTTTAGCGGAAAACGCTGATTTTGCGGCTTCAACAGCAAGAATTGGCCAGGCGATGGCTCTCAAAGAACAGGCGCAATCAGCTTATTGGCCAAAAATAAATTTTTCAATGGCTGCGACACGAAATGATATGTCTGATTCTGTATATAAACAACAGTTGCTTTATGCCAAACTGCTGAATCCCCTTGCAGAAATAGATGATCCTGTTGGAAATTACGCATTGAGTTGTTCTGTTTCTTATGTTCTATTCGATGGCTTTCTTAGTAAACATCAATATCTGGCTTCAAAATTAGGACATGAAATCAGTAAAGTACAACATCAAAATGCAAAACGTTTGTTACTTCAGCAAGTTGCAAATCTTTTTTTTCTCACCCAGCTTGCCAGAGAAAATGTATCCATTGCAAAAGCCAATATTGATTTTTACCAACAAAAGCTCAAGGAAGCACAAGCGCGCCAGGAAATTGGTTCAGGGTCTTTGAGTGATGCGCTGAATTTTCAGGTTCAATTGAATTCTGCCAAAACAACTTTGATTCAAGCCAATGAAACCTATCAACTGGCCTTATTGGATATGGCTGATGTTTTGGGTATCCCAAATTTTTCTAAAACAATTATACTTGAAAAATTGGACACTGAACAATCAGAAGAAATGACATCACCGGATATTCAAAGTTATATTGATAAATCCTTTACAAATCGGCCTGATATATTACTTTATGAAAAAATGATCAAACAGGCTAAAGAGCAGGAAAAGGCTTCAACTGCTTATAATTATCCCTTTCTGGAAGTCAATGCAGTGTATCAGGGGGATCGGACAGAAAACTATCGTTGGCAGGATGATGATTTTGGAAACACAATTACTGCGAAATTATCATATCCCATTTTTGCAGGCGGTTATTATCAGGCAAAAATGAAGCAGTCCCGATATCGGATTAAAGAAGCAGAACATAGCTGGCACTATATATCTCAAAAAATCGACACCCAGGTACGTCAGGCAGTGACCAGTGTGAAGGCTGCCCAGACTCAGGTGACATTGCAGCAGAATAATGCAGAACTGGTAAAGCGCAACAGGGATCTTGTTGAAAAAGAATATGCCGCCGGCCAAAACTCATTGGTCCGATTAAATGAAGCACAACGTGATTTAATAACAGCAAAAAGTCGTCTTGCGGCTGCCCTTGTTTCATTACATCGGGCATGGCAAAATTTGATGGCTGTTACTGGTGAAATCTTATTGGCTTTTGAATAATCACATGTCAACATATGGTTGCACTATGAAAGGAGAAAGAGTAATGAAGAAAGATATTACGTATCAAGATTTGTTAAATCTTTTTGAAAAAACAGACGAAAAAATAAACAAGCTTGCTGAAGCTCAAAAAAAATTAGATGAGCTTTCTGAAAGAACTGATGAAAGAATAAACAAACTTACTGAAAAATTTGAAAAAACCGATAAAAAACTGAATAAAATCGGTAAAATGGTCGGCGGTATTACAAAAAATTTAGGAAAAACAGCAGAGGAGCTTTTTTATAACAGTTTTTCAAAAACAATGTCACTCGGAAATATTAAATTCCATTTAATACAACGTAATTTGTTTAACCATACCAAAGAAATACAAGATGAATGCGATCTTGTTCTAACCAATGAAAACTCAAAAGTGATCGTTGAGGTTAAACATAGATTTCATCCCAATGATGTCAAGAAAGTTGCAAAAAAAATTAAAAATTTTCAAAAATTATTTCCAGAGTATCACAATTATAAAATTTTTGGTGCTGTAGCAGCTCTATCTATGCCATTAGAGACAATTGTACTGGCAAAAAAATATCACTATTTTGTGCTTACTCAGGATGGTAACGATTTGAAAATATTGTATCGTCCAGATAATAAAGCAGAACATTTAGAGGAATAAACTATGCCTGAACAAAGCGCAAAAAGATTATCCATACTCGGCTCAACTGGCTCTATCGGAAAAAATACACTTGAAGTTGTTGCACAGTTTCCTGATTGCTATCAAGTAGAAACCCTTGCCGGCGGGACAAATATCCAATTGCTCAGCCATCAAATTGAAAAATTTCTCCCCAAATGTGTTTGTGTTCTGGATGAACAGCATGCCACAGAACTAAAAAAGCGTGTTCAATGTCCTGTAGAAATCTTATATGGTCCTTCGGGATATGAACAAATTGCTTCTGATGCAAACATTGACATGGTTGTATCTGCAATTGTAGGTGCCGCAGGTTTGATGCCTACCCTTGCTGCCATTCGCTCTGGAAAAGATGTTGCCCTTGCAAATAAAGAAACCCTTGTTATGGCGGGTGATATTGTGATGCGCGAGGTTGAAAAAAACAATGTCCGATTGTTACCGGTAGATAGTGAACATAGCGCTATTTTTCAATGTTTGGAAGGGCATCAGAAGAATGATTTGCACCATATCCTTTTAACAGCATCGGGTGGACCTTTTCGAGAACGTGATTTTTCAACATTTAAATCCATTCGACCTGAAGATGCGTTAAATCATCCCACATGGAATATGGGCCAAAAAATTACCATTGACTCTGCAACGCTTATGAATAAAGGGCTTGAGGTAATCGAAGCGCATTTTTTATTTGATGTACCTGCCACTGATATTCAGGTCATCGTACATCCTCAAAGTATAGTGCATTCTATGGTCGCCTATCACGATGGCAGCATTATTGCACAATTGGGTATTCCAGACATGAAAGGCGCAATTGCGTATGCCTTGTCGTATCCCAATCGCTTGCCGCTCAATCAACCAACCCCCAATTTTTTTGATATTCAATCGCTCAATTTTTATGAACCTGATCTGAATAAATTCCCATGCCTGTCTCTGGCATACGAAGCTTGCAGCCAGGGAAAGACATTTCCAGCGGTTTTAAATGCTGCCAATGAAATTGCTGTGGCGGCATTCTTGCATAATCGAATTGGCTTTATGGATATTCCGCAATTGATTGAAAAAGCCCTATCAAATCACACATCTGAAAATTCATCAGATTTAGACAGTATTATTGATGCAGATCAATGGGCAAGAAATGTCGTTAAACGATGGATCAGAATGAATGATTAACGCTACTATTTATACATTAAAAAAGGTATTCAGAATTTCTTTCATTATTCTCTGTTTATTTCTTATCCTTGCCAGCCTCACGATATATTTTGCACCGCGTTTTTTTAATACAGATGCTTTTAAACATAATATTGAAAGCGTTCTTATGACAAAACTCCAACGTATTGTTCACATACGCGATGTTTCTGTATCATTCTTTCCAGACATTCACATTCAATTATCCGGTATTACTGTTAGTGACATTGCTGGTTTTTCTAGAACCCCTCAAATTCAAGGGCAATCAGCAGAGATGTATCTTGAAGTCTGGCCCTTATTAGAAAAACAGTTTGTTATTAAGCGCATTTCCATTCGGGGATTCTTTGTAAAACTGACACGATTAGCAAATGGAAAAAACAATTGGTCTGATCTGCTCAACCTGGAAACAAAGCCAAAAGGCGCGAAAAAGCAAAAGTTACAAAAATCTCAAATGTTCTCCATACAAACCCATCTAAACATAGCAATGACAGATACCAATGTTGAAATCAATGATCAACAGAATAATCGACACCTTAAATTATCTCATCTCGAATATCTGAGTACTGGCCACATCCAGAGTATTATTCACATGGGCTTTGATATGACAGTAAAACTACCTGTTAAAGATAAGGTATGTTACATTGACACACATACAGAATTGGATGGCAGGGCATGTCTTTTGTTAGAACAAGGGCGTTATTCTATTAATGATGCTCATCTAAAAATAAATGCCACAGGGTTATTTCCTGATGATCATTTTGTGGAAAGCCATTTGAAAGCCAAAATCGCCCTGTCATATGAACATAAAGCACTTGAACTTTCTGATATGCAGCTTGATATTAATGATGTCTTCGTTCAGGGCAATATTTATGCAAGAGATTTTTTTAAATCACCTGCCATTTCTGGTCAGTTAAATATACACACACAGAATCTCATGAATACCCTGTCTTTTCTACCTAAAAAAGTGGGTTTCAATGGTCCGGTGCATGCTGATATCTTGTTTCAGACACGTGGCAACACAATGGAATCAATAATTAAAAATTCTGAAATTGAAATCCACACAAAAACAGGGTCTGGAAATTTTGTTTTACTGGATTTTATGTCTGACAAAAATAATTATATACTGAAACAGGCAAACCTTAACATTCATTTATTACCTCTTGAAAAAAATCAAAAAACAGGCTTTCAGTATGGTTTTCAAACAAAACTGGGTGGAAACATTATTAGCCAGGATTCCTTACTTGATCTGACAGTAAACACCCAATCTCATGTGTTATTTGGTCCAGACTTATGGAATATCTGTATCAATAATGGTGATTTTAATATTCAAGCCATTTGCAAAAAGTTGTCAGATGCCCCTTATGTCATTCAAGGCAATCTTGCTGGAAATTTAAAAACACAGCGTGGGATAATAAAAAATGTATCCATTGCCGGTCCTCTGATCAATGGTCAGCTAACTACTGAAATTATCACACAAAACAAGAAACCGGCAATTCAAAGTCATATCAATGTAAGCATAGATCAGGTTAAAAAAGTAGCTCAGGCATTTTCTCTTCCAATGCCAAAGTTTCATGATCCTACTGCCGGAGAGAAGATTGCATTTGATGGTGATATCCTTCTGACATCAGATTATATGCAACTGTCAAATATGACGTTTAACATTGATGAAGCTGAAATTGTGGGTAAGGTTATTTATCAATATCATCCCTTGAAGATGAATTACGATTTAACAACCAATCATTTAAATCTGGATCGACACTGGATACACCGATCAACACATTCTCATTCTCATTCTCATTCTCACTCTAAATCAAGTGCTAAAGAAGCCCTGGAGATTAATGGTACGATTCAATATAATGATTTCCGCATATATAACGTATCCATAGATCAGATGCGTATGAACTATTCAGTAAAAGAAAATGTATATCGGTTTTCTCCCATATATGGTCAAATGTATGGCGGCACATTTAATGGGCACTGGACATTTGATTACAGTCCCAGAATACCAAGATCATCACTATTAATCCATTGTGATTCTGTTCAGATAGAACCTTTTTTAAAAGATTATTATCAGTTTGATCGTATTGTCGGACTTCTGAATATGAAAGCCTCATTATCCTGGGACTTGAAAGGCAGCCATATGATTCGATCCTCAATTAATGGGAATGCAAAACTTGAATTATCCAATGGCATTATCAATGGCATTCAAATAGTACCAAATGATGTTAAGAAACAAGCCCTTGAAATCCATAATAAGCAGAGCTTAGAAATTCCTAAACAGCAATATTTGGATAAAATGACCGGTCTTGCCAGATTTCGAAATGGGTGCATGTATAACTCTGATTTAATGGCATATGCAAAAGGTTTGCGTCTTAAAGGAAAAGGGTATTTAGATATTGCAAAAAAGGAAGTTGACTATACATTTTATGTGGGGATCGCGCATTTTCCAATTATTCCTTATCAAGTCAAAGGCCCTGTTGGGAATGTTACGACAAATCTGGATACATCAGAATTCCTTAAAATTGCAGTCTCAGATTTTTTTAATCAGGCCGGAAAACTGAGTTCAGAAACCATTAAAGATACCATTGAATTCAGCGGCAAAGCTCTAGATTTAAATACCGAACCTTTAAAAGAAACAGTGGATAAAAGTTCCGAAACAATTAAAAAAACAATTGATAAAAGCTCAGGAACGATTAAAGATACTTTGAGTGTTGGCGCTGATATCATAAATTCGGGGAAAGAGGCGTTTCAATCTTTAGGAAATCGTTTGAATGGGTTCTTTTTTGGACATAATGGTGAAAAAAGTCAGTAAATAAAAATTCGGAATTGAGGTGTCATGATGTCGTATAATCAAGTGACTATTAAAACAATAGATTTATTACCCTTTTATGGTATTTTACAACAGGGCATTGCTAAGAATATTAATCCTGGATGCACATTAAAACAATTGCTTTGTGATCAGTTTAATATCTCCCCAAATTATATTGAAACACGTATAAAAACAGCTTTTTTAAATCAAAAGCCTGTTGACAATTATGATTCAGCAATTGTTCATGACAAAGATACACTTGCACTATCAGGAGCGATGCCAGGCCTTGTTGGCGCTACATTTCGAAAAAATAGCATTTTATCAGCGTTCAGGCGAAATATTTCATATCGTGACTTTGTTGCAAAGAAAGACGCATCGCAAAATGGCAATGGAAAAATTACAATAAAGCTATTTAACTTGTTGGTAAATGAAATTGGGCCAGGTCTGCTTGAATCTGGAATTCTATTCCAATCTGAACAACTAATAAATATTATCAAAACAGAATGTTCCAAAAAAGAGTCTTTGTTTAAATCAATCAAAATCAATGGTGTCAATCAATTTTTGAAAAATGATCGTATTCTTTGCAATTTCAAAAATGATGAAATTGTTTTTTTGAAGGTACAATTATTCCAATATGAACATTTTTTTAATGGGGAAGTTATTACTTAAATAATAATTCCTTGATAACAAACAACCAAAAAGGGAGGGGAACATGGATAAAATCCTGAGAATTAACATGGGAGGCCTTCAAGGGCCTGAGTTTAAAGAAACTTCTTTAGAAGCCTACGAAGGCCTTGGCGGAAGAGCAATGACTTCGACTGTTATTTCAAAAGAAGTCCCACCGGTTTGTCATCCTCTAAGTGCAGAAAATAAGCTTGTCATTGCACCTGGATTGATGAGTGGCACCGCTGCTGTAATGTCTGGAAGACTATCCATTGGCTGTAAAAGTCCATTAACTGGAACCATAAAAGAAGCCAATGCAGGAGGTCAGGCATCTCTAATGCTGGCAAAACTGGGCTATGCTGCTATTATTCTGGAGGGTAAACCTGTAGATGATAATATTTATAAAATTGTGATTAATAAAAATACAGTACAGGTTGAAGAGGATAATAGTTTGAAATTACTTGGTAATTATGATCTCATTGCAAAAATGAAAGATGCTTTTGGCAAAAAAGTCTGTTGTATCTCTATCGGACCGGCGGGCGAAATGAAAATGAGTGCAGCATCCATTGCAGTAACTGATAAGGAACAACGCCCCACACGTCATGCTGCCAGAGGGGGCGTTGGAGCTGTTATGGGCGCAAAAGGTGTTAAGGTGATTGTCATTGATGATGAAGGCTGCGCAACACGAAAGCCCAAAAATCCTGAAAAATTTCAGGCAGCAAATAAAGAATTTGTTGCAGGTATCAAAAAGCATGCTGTTTCTGGTGAAGGATTGCCCGCATATGGTACCAATGTGTTGACCAATGTTGTCAATGAAGCGGGTGGATATCCCACACATAATTTTAAAAAGGGTCAATTTGAAGGTGCTGCCAAAATAAGTGGTGAAACACAGGCGCAGCTCGAAATTTCGAGAGGGGGAAAGGCCACACATGGGTGTCATACTGGATGTGTCATTCAGTGTTCAGGAATCTATAATGATAAGAATGGTAATTATTTAACCAAGCAGCCGGAATATGAAACTGTGTGGGCGCATGGCGGCAATTGCGGCATTGATGATCTTGATGCCATTGCACAAATGGACAGACTTGATGATGATTTTGGTGTGGACACAATAGAAATGGGCGTAACCATTGGTGTTGCTATGGAAGCCGGTTTGATTCCATTTGGTGATGCCGAGGGCGCGATTAATCTGCTCAAGGAAGTGGGGAAAGGTACGCCTCTTGGCAGAATTCTTGGAAATGGCGCCGCTTTTACCGGTAAAGCATATGGTGTTGAACGTGTACCAGTTGTTAAAGGTCAGGCCTTACCTGCGTATGATCCCAGAACAGTTCAAGGTATTGGTGTGACATACGCCACATCAACAATGGGTGCCGATCATACATCAGGTTATGCTGTTGCTACAAACTTATTAAATGTAGGGGGTTCTGTTGATCCGCTCAAACCTGATGGTCAGGCTGAATTATCAAGGAATCTCCAAATCTCAACAGCTGCAATTGATGCAACCGGGATGTGTCTTTTTATTGCGTTTCCAATTCTGGACCAACCTGAAACCTTTCAAGCTTTACTCGACTTGATGAACAGTTTTCTGGGAACGAACTTGACTTCAGATGATGTCATGGAATTAGGAAAAACCATTCTAAAAAATGAAAAAGATTTTAATATCCGCGCTGGATTTGTTTCCAGTCATGACCGCTTACCAGGCTTTTTTAAAAAAGAAAGCCTTTTACCACACAATATCACTTTTGATGTTTCTGATGAAGAGTTAGATGAAGTTTTGAACTAATAGTGGCTGAAAGGCATCCTTCATATTATTGAAAAGTAGTTAACACTTTTTCCAAAATTGTGATTGTGTTTCCCCTTGAAGAGACGCACAGCCGTGCGTCTCTTCATAAGACACATAGTACTCAAAAAAGTGTTAACTGGAATATGAAGGATACCAAAAAATTCAAGTTTTACATTCCAATTGGAGAAAAAATATGAACAAAAATATAGAATTGAAAGAATTGGCAAAAAGAGAAAGTGAGCGGGTAGAGTGGAAAGAAAATGTCGCCAATATTGAAAATGTTGTCAAAACAATTGTTGCCTTTGCAAATGACTATTCGAATCTGGGTGGGGGATATGTTGTTTGTGGTGCAAAAGAAAGCAAAGATGTCTATGGTTTTCAAAAATTGATATATAAAGGTTTATCATCAAATCGTTTGAACGAGATAACGCAGAAAGTATTGGCTGATTGCAGAAATAAGGTGGATCCGGAAATTATTCCTTGTATTGAAGAAATCACGATTGCTGATGATTATTCAAAACGAATTTTAATATTTATCGTACCTGCCACTGATAATGCACATTCCTATAGAGCAAACCGGAAAGACGCATCTACATATTATATCCGAAGTGGCAGCAATACAATTGAAGCAAGAAATGGTTTACTCAGAGAATTGCTCATTAGAAAACGACAGATTAAACCATGGGATAGTCGAATTAATTCTGAATCAACAATAGAAGATATTGATTTAATTGTGTTTAGAGAATACCTTCAGGAAATGGGGCTCTGGTCTCAAAATAAAGAACTTGAGGATTATATTTCAGATAAAGAAAAACTTTCTGATTTTACACCGCCTTTAGCTGGAAAAATTGGACTTGAAAAAAAATTACGATTAAAAAATTTTGCTATTTTAATGTTTTCGAAAAATCCTTTAAACTTTTTCGAAGGTGCTTATACTGTTTTTTCAAAATATAAAGGCACTGATCGAAGTGAACCTACTGCTGAAAGGCAACTGATAGCAGGAACCATTATTCAACAGGCAAGAAAATTAATTGAATTAATAAAGGCCGAATCCTACACCGCATTTGATAAAACAACAGAATCTCCAAACAAAGCAAAATATCCAGGCATTGCCTTGAAAGAAGCTGTTATTAATGCTTTGGTTCATAAAAACTATGAATCTGAGCAACCAGTAAGAATAACAGTTTTTGAGAATAGAATTGAGTTTTATTCACCAGGTGGATTGCCAATTCAGGTGGATAAACAAAAATTTGTAACTGGAAAAGCAACGGCATACTGGAGAAATCAAGCACTAAGCTATTTATTCAATAAAATGCAGCTTGCACAGGCTGAAGGTCAGGGAATACCAACTATTTTAAAAGCCATGAAAGAGGAAGGCTGTCCTGAACCAGTTTTTGAAACCAGTTCAGAAAGCCTTACCTGTATATTACCCGCTCATCCAAGACATCAGATGATTAGAGAAGTATTTGACATTGATAGTAAAATCGCATTGGGGGATTATGCAGAGGCTTATGATAAACTTGAAAAAATATTAAAAAATGACAGCTATAATTTCAAAGCATTGGAACTTTTTTGTAAAATAAACAATATATTAAAATCCCCTGAAAAGGTTCTAACATTTATCAAAAAGAACAAAATTGATTTAAAAAAAATAAATCCTGGAACGGTTACTGTTATTGCAGAAACCCTGGCTTCAATACCTGAAAATAATGCCTGATATCATATCATTGCATAAATTCAGTTAGGCAGCCTTTTCATCGGCAGCAGTGATTTTTGGGGCATCAAATTTTTTGAGGGCGAACATATCAAATTCCTGCTTGCCAAATAAGCTTATGATATTTACAAATGTACACGAACATAATACTGGTCGTACCCACGTTGAATTAACATCAAGACTGAAGTTTTATTTCGATACTTTATCAGTGCTTTTTGGTAATCACCATAATTTTTTATGACAACCTCATTAATCTGAACAATCACATCACCGACATCTGCGCCAATTCTTGCCAGGTATGATGACCGATGAATTTTAGAAATCATCACGCCATGATTGGCTGTAATGCGATGTCTTTTCTTATCGCTTTTGGATATTTCTGCAACCTGAATACCCAACATTGTGGCAGAAAGTTCTTCTGCAAGGTCTTCAGGGAAAATTGAGGCTTTCATGTGAACCTGTTGTTTATTGCCATCTCTGAATATTTCGAAGGTTACTTTTTCACCCGCAGTGATATCATTAAGTATTGCCTCATAGTCGCTATCTGATAAAATTTCTTGTTTTCCAATTTTCAGAATGACATCTCCCTCTTTTATTCCTGATTGACTTGCAGGGCTTCGACGCATCACCTCAGTAACAATCACACCGCGTGTACCATAAAGTCCAAGATAACTGCGTATACGTTCATCCATATCCTGAATCGACAGACCAATCCAGGCTTTCTGAACTTCGCCAAATTTAATTAAATCCTGTATGACCCTTTTTGCTTTATTAATCGGTATTGCAAACCCAATTCCCTGGGCTTTAGCATAAATCGCTGTATTGATGCCGATTAACTCCCCATTGATATTCAGAAGCGGCCCGCCGCTGTTTCCCGGGTTAATGGAAGCGTCGGTCTGAATAAAATTTCTAAAAATACGATCATCAGAGCGAATGGTTCGGTCTAAAGCGCTGACAACGCCGCGTGTCACTGTATGCTCAAAGCCAAAAGGATTACCAATTGCAATGACTGTTTCGCCAATCATGATATCGCTTGAATTGCCCATTGAAATATCAGGCAGTCTTTCATTGGATTTAATCTGAAGTACTGCCAGATCATGATCAGGATCAGCACCAATCAAATGGGCTTCAAATTCTCTTTCATCCTTTAATATGACTTTAATTGTGCCGGTCCTGAGCAAAACATGTTCATTTGTTAAAATATAACCGCGTTTGCCATCAATGATAACGCCTGATCCTAATGTGGTTCTTTTGTACTTTCTGCTTAAACCTGGATCGAAAAAATCTCTAAAAAATGAATCAAACAACGAATGATTTCCAAATGAAAAAGGATGCCGCGCACGAACTTCTTCTTCAGCACTGATATTCACAACTGCCGGGCTGACCGCCTCAACAGCTTTTACAACTGCATTTCTGCGAAGATCTGTGTTTTGGTAGCATAGAGCCATTGATGGTATGAGCATTACCAAAAAAACATTGAATAAAAGTTTTTGTTTCATAAAAAATACCTCCATAATATGAATTACGATGTGGACTCTGTCAGAGCCGCTATAAAAGTTGAAAAATGATTGGGAACAATTGAGATATGACCTTCATCAGGGTAATAAACAGCCTCACAGTCTGGAATAAAGGTTTCATAATATTTTGCAAAAATTATGGGAACCACTGTATCCTTTTCGCCATGCCAGATTTTAACTGGTATTTTAATGTTTGCAACGTCAAAATCCCAATGGCTGCCATAGATAATTAAATCTTGAGAAAGGCCGACAGATCCAGACCGAAAAGCCTCTTGGGCAGCTTTCACCATAATCGTCATAAATTCAGTTTCTTTTAAAGCCTTCTTATCGCAATCAGGCGCATCGCCTGACATGAGATTCAGTATCAATTCTGGAAAAAACTGCATCAAAGGTGTGATACTTCCAACAAATAACGATGCAGCCCAGGGCATATTTTTGGAAATTGTCAATCCCAGGCGATTGACAATAGACATGCCATCAATTTCCCAGGGCGTATGAACAGGTCCCAGACCACATACAGAACCGCAATGGATGATTCGTTCAGGTATTTTGTATGCACATGCCATCAAATATGGTCCGCCGCCTGATATTCCAAGAACAGAAAATTGATTAATTTGTAAGGTATCTGCCAGCTCCTGAACATCATCCGGCCAATCCAGAAGTTTTCGTTGAGGTTTGAGGTCTGACAGGCCGATTCCTGGGCGATCAATTGCAATCAATCGAACATGATGTTTTGTTGAAAGCGCATCGCCGGCCAATGCTTCAAGTCTGGATGATGGAAATCCATGAAAATAGAACAATGGAAAGCCGTCTGGGTCGCCAAGATCACAAAAGCCTAAACGTCTGCCATCTCTTAAATATAAAGTTTGTTTTGTTTTGTTATTCTTCATTGATAATATCCATATGCCTATGTTTTATTTGTCTGACACAGACAACGCCTGTTGAATACTTTCAGACAAATCTTTTTTTAAAAAGGGTTTCATCAGAAAACCATTAATACCCAATTGATTCATTTCACGTTCAGATAAATGGTTATTATCGCCTGAAGAAATCAATATGGGTAAATCATTTCGTATTTCTTTAATTTGTTGTGCCAGTTGTTTGCCATCCATTTCTGGCATTGCAACATCTGCAATTACAATATCAAATTTTTCTGGATTTTTTTTAAACTCAAGTAAAGCGCTCACAGGATTTTCAAATGCAAAAACTGTATAACCAATATGTTCTAATAAGAGTTGAACTGTATTCAACAAATCTTTTTCATCATCGACTAGCAGAACAATTTTGTTCTTGCTACAAACAGGTTTCCTGGCTCTGGAATCTCTTTTTTCGTTTCTTTTAGTTGTTGGAAAATGGACATCAATCAGCGCTGAGGCTTTTTCGCATGCCATTAAAATTTTATCCATATATTTACAGGCTTTTTTATTATCGGAAATTTCAGCCAGAACCAACTGAGAACAGGTATGAATAATCGTTAAAATATTATTAAAATCATGAGCGATATTACCAGAATTTTGTTCAATATTTTTTTTTTGCATGGTTTGTTTCTCCAAATGAATTAAGGAATTTTTGCAAAATAAGGTTAGACTTATCCGATTTTAAACGATGGGTAAAGTTTTTTTTACACATCATTTATTTTTGATGTGTTTATTCAAGAATTCTTGACATTGAAATCATATCAATGGTAAAAAACAAAATATAAAAAACGAGAGAGATGAAGGAGGTATCAATGGCTGTGAACAAAGATTTATTGGATATCTTGGTGTGTCCCAAGTGTAAGGGCGACTTGCATTTTAACGAAACAAAAAATGGATTAATTTGTGATCAATGCAAACTCATGTATGAAATTAGAGATGACATTCCCATTATGTTAATTGATGAAGCTAAACCCATATCAACATGAGTATACCTCAAAAATCAAATCCGGCCTGTCTTGTTGTAGGCATGTTCATGAAAGACCAATCTTATTTTGAACAGGTTGCCACTCTTTTGATACATAAATATGGCCAGATGGGTATGGTGAGTCGATGGTTTAATTTTGATTACACTTCTTACTATGAAAAAGAAATGGGGACGCCCTTATATCGCCGAATGATTTCTTTTTTAGACTTGATAGATCCAGTGCAGTTACCTGAAATTAAATTAGTTACAAATCAAATTGAGTCTCAGTTTGTAAAAGGTCAAAAACGTTTTATCAATATTGATCCCGGGTATATTGTCCCGGAACGTTTTGTTCTGGCAACTGGAAAAAATTATACCCATCGCATCTATTTGAACAAAGGCATATTTGCAGATTTAACATTAATATTTCAGAAAGGACAGTTTCAAAAACTGCCCTGGACATATCCGGATTATGCTGCAAATAATGTAAAAAATTTTTTAAACAATGTGCGTCAACATTACATTATATTAATGAGAGAAAACAAATGTTTAACAGTATGACAGCCTTTGCACGGGCAGAAAAAAGTACAGATACGATTCAGGTCGTTGTAGAAATTCGAAGTTTAAACAGCAAAAATTTGGATTTGATTCTTCGGATGCCGCCAACGTATTATATTTTTGAAGACCAGATCAAAAAAACGATCAAAAACAATCTTAATCGGGGTCGTATTGAAACAATGATTTCCATTCAGGAAAATATTGAATCCCAGGATCGTTTTGAAGCAAATCTGGAACGTGCGACCGAATATATCCATGTACTCAAGCAGGTCATTGATCACTTTCAGTTAAAACACACCATTGGTTTGAGAGATATTATGAAGGCTGGTAATATCATCAAACCTATTGAAAAAGAAAATGATTTTGAAGCAGTGAAACCCCTGGTGATGGAATGTCTTCAAAATGCACTTGATGATTTATGCGTTATGCGCGCTACTGAAGGTAAAGCGCTTTTCCAGGATATCGACATTCGTTTAAATGATATTATTGCGTCATTAAACAACATTTCTTCCCTTGCAAATGAGCAGCTTCAGTACTATCATCAAAAACTTCAGGAACGAATAGCGGTCCTTACCCATAACATGGTTGAGATTGACCCGGTTCGTATTGCACAAGAATCGGCATTGCTTGCCGACAGAAGTGATATTTCCGAGGAAATCACACGTCTGGAGAGCCATATTCAGCAATTTAAAACGTTCATGAATGATAATCAACCTGTTGGCAGAAAACTCAATTTTTTACTTCAGGAAATGGGGCGTGAACTCAATACCATTGGCTCAAAATCTGGAAGCGCAGAAATATCTAAAATTATTGTTACTTTAAAATCTGAACATGAAAAAATCAGAGAACAAATTCAAAATATTGAATAGCTTGATCATGGCAAAATCCCTGCAATAAATATTATTCGGTATAACACTTGCAATATAAATAAGGATCGAATAAATGGAACAAACGCTTTTAAATATAGGATTTGGAAATACAGTCGTCTGTGATCGTGTCGTATCCATTCTTTCACCCAATACAGCCCCTATGAAACGTCTGAAAGATGAAGCACGTGATGAACGACGATTAATTGATGCGACCCATGGACGAAAAACACGCTCAATGATTGTAACAGACAGCAATCATTTGATTCTTTCCGCAATTCAACCTGAAACGATTTCCCAGCGCTATGAAACCAGTCGCGGTAATGAAAATCCAATAAAATATTCAGAAAAGATTTAATAATAACAATCTGGTGAACAATGAAAGGTCGGCTTTTTATCATATCTGCACCATCAGGTGCCGGAAAATCGACACTGTGTAAAAAATTACGTGAACAATACCCGGATATTCAATACTCAGTTTCCTATACCACCCGGCAACCCAGAGTAAATGAGTGCAATGGCATTGATTACAATTTTATTTCCTGTGATGATTTCAAAAAAGGCATTCAGGACAATCAATGGGCTGAATGGGCATGTGTCCATGACAATTATTATGGAACATCGCGGGACCTGATAGAATCATATCTGGCAACAGGAAAAGATGTCCTGCTTGAAATTGATGTTCAGGGTATGGAACAAATTGTTGATCAATTTCCTGAAGCCATTACAATTTTTATCAAACCGCCATCAATGGACATTTTAAAGAAACGTTTGGAATATCGCGGAACGGATTCATCTGATGTTATTGAGAAACGTTTGAAAAATGCCAAAAAAGAAATGGTATTTGAGCATTTATACAAGCATCATATTATAAATGATGATTTAGATACTGCCTGTCAGGAATTATTTTCTTTTTTTAAAAAGTCCCATCATGGTCACCCATAACCCTCATAAGATTTGTCATGTCTGTCCAAGAAATTGCAATGTTGGATCATCAAAACAAAATGGATTCTGTGGTATTTCGCATGGAATAATGCTTTCTTCAGCACAAATGCACTATGGTGAAGAATCCATATTTTCAAAAAAGGGCGTTGGCAATTTTTTTTTAACATCCTGCAATATGTCATGTGTATATTGTCAGAATTATCAAATCAGTCAAACCCATACAGGACAGTCCATCAGCGAATTCAATTTTATAAAACAAATGTTCGCATTTCAGGAACAAAATTGTTCGTTTATTGGGCTTGTCTCGCCAAGTCATCAATCGCCCTGGATTCGCAAGGCTGTAAAAAAGGCAATAAAAGAGGGGTTCAATACACCCATTGTTTATAACAGTGCAGCTTATGATGATATGGAGCAGCTAAAGAAATGGGATGGGTTGATTGATGTTTACCTGCCTGATCTCAAGTATTCGGATAATCGCAATGCATATCGTTATTCAGGAATTTCGAACTATGTGGAAATTTCACGCGATGCAATTACCGAAATGTATCGGCAAGTTGGCAGCCCTAAACTGGATGCCAATGAGTACATTATTTCTGGTTTATGGGTACGCCATCTGGTATTACCCAATGGATTGGCAGGTTCCTGGAATTCACTGTGCTTTTTAGCGTTGGAATTATCACCCAAAATTGGCTTATCTCTTATGTCTCAATACAATCCTTTGTATCACGCCAAAAAGTTTCCAGAGTTATCACGATGCGTTACACAAAACGAATATGATGAAGTGATTGAAATGGCGAATTCGCTGGGCTTTGAATGTGTGGTTTATCAAGACTTAAATGATTCTCCTGGGAATTATGTGCCAAATTTCAATTTATTGAATCCATTTGCAAAAAAATATTGACAAAATTATTTCAGTAAGATAAGTTTTCCAATTCTTTTAGGTTGAGATAAACCGCTAAAATTATCAGGGCAACGTAAGGTTTACCCAAAAAAAATACCAATAAGGAGAATAACAAATTGGCAAATCATAAGTCCGCATTAAAGCGTGCAAGGCAAAATACGATACGTCAGGCACGAAACAAAAAATCTAAAACCCAGGTCAAAAACACCATAAAAACAGTTATGGCAGCAATTGAAGACAAAGCTCAAGAAACAGCAGAATCCGCATTGAAAAGTGCGCAATCTATTATTGATAAAGCCTCCAAAAAAGGGGTTATTCATAAGAATGCAGCGAGCAGAAAAATTTCGCATCTGGCACGACGAATTAAACAAATGGCCTAACAGTTTCTGATTGGTTCGATATCGGTTCCTCGTTGGAAAAGGTGAGTTGTAAAACTATGGCGTAGCAAATCCAAACGTTTGGATTTCGTTCGTTATCCAAACCTAAATAAAATCCAAACCTTTTTTGAATATGATTGATATTTAAGGATTTTTATAAAAAAAGGTTTGGATTTTTTTATTATAGTCGTTAGTTTGACTCAACAAAGAATACAATCCAGCAAAAATAACCTACTTGTCTTTATTATTGGCATATTTTTTGAATAAATAATTGTTTTATAAGCATATTGAAGTAAATAAAACATTAAAAGTGAATCTTAACAAAAAAAATGCCCGAAGGGCCCGATATTCTGGAGAAATTATGAACGACGAATTTGAATATGACATTTTTCTAAGTTTTTCAAGTGCGGACGAAGGAGAAGCAAAAAAAATCTGGCAAGACTTGAGTGCAAGTGGTTTACGAGTATTCTGGTCAGATGAAACTTTGAAAAAAAAAATTGGAGAATCTTTCTTTAAAGTCATTCAGCATAATTTGGAAAACAGCAATCATTTTGTATTACTATGGACACCAAAATCTATGAAATCAAAATGGGTCCAATTGGAGTATGAAGCTTTCTTTCAACATTGTCATTTGGCAGATGAACAAAGCAGACGATTCATAATATATAAAGGCAATGATTCTAATCAAACAAGTTTGCCCTTTCTTTTGAAAGGAATTCAAACAACGCAATCGGTCAAAGAAATAATTCATAGAACGGGTGGTTTTAATATCCATGAACTGGTAACTGAAAATAGAAATTTAAAGAAACAAAACAATGAACTAAAACAAACTGTTGAAAAAATGCAACAGCAATTTTCGGATAAGAACGGAAAGTGGTATGAAGATAATGATGATGAGTTACTAATTGATATGAATTTATCAACAATGGACAGATTTATGGAAGGAGTTGCCGAAAACACGAAGGTGTTTTTAAAAGTTTTTTCAGAAAACAATGGGATCGGAAAAATTGAAAAATTATTAGAGGCAACTCAACATACCGAGTATCAGAGTCTTAGTGGAATTTTAGGTGGAATTACAAAAAGAGCTCGTAATTTGATTTATGAAAAAGCGATTGATGGATATCTACTGGGATGGGAAGAGGATAATTCTGAATATAATGGATACTATTATGTAACTCCGTTAACCTTGCATTCTTTAAGACAGTATTTTAATAGTTAGTAGTAAGTTTTTCGTCAGCCATTATGATTTTTCAAATCTTTCAAAAAACGTTTGACTGTTTTATGCCCTTTTACCCAGGCATTGCTTAGGCTTTGTCATGGGCTGGTATTTTGTGCCCTTTCATAGCAATAACTATGCCATGATGAATTTCATACGCCCTATTTTTATTCATTCAAAAATCAGGTTTCATTTGACACCACTATTCTCATTATTTATACTCATTTGGGTTTCAACTTCTTAACAAAAAGGCCATGACTTAAATGAATCAAATCAAATTTTTGCCCATTTATTTTTATTATCTCAATCATCATTTTAGCGCCCTGTTTTGGTGCAGATCAAAAGTTACAGCTAAATCTCAATGAAAAACGATGCTATAACAATAGGGTCGGACCAAGATAGAATCCTGAAATAATTGATAAAACATCTGTTTTGATATCCAAAAAATGGTCTATAACGCTCTTTTTAGGGACAAAAAGAGCGTTATAGAATGAATAATAATTCCGGGGACACCTTAATAAATGAGGAACTTATTTTCAGAGATTTCCTTAGGAATGCATTGTGAAAAAACTAAAAAACAGAAACCTTAAGAAAAGACTTTATGAAATATTGAATTCCAACACCTGGGAATCTTTTTCTGAAGAGATCTATTCGTATGCGCCACGACAGGTGATCAATCCGCTAATCTCTTTTTTTTGTAATAAAGATATTAAAATTAAGCAAAG
>Ga0272440_1000098_pt1 | contig 70615 bp, 61 predicted proteins | sample SSMMMBAug17_FD_192440 | JGI IMG/M metagenome (GOLD analysis project Ga0272440, IMG submission 192440) | Marine sediment archaeal communities from Little Sippewissett salt marsh, Falmouth, MA, United States - SSM-MMB-Aug17 | ecosystem: Environmental > Aquatic > Marine > Wetlands > Sediment ... | reverse complement strand
CCTGGGAAAAATGGATATTTATGGATATTTATAAAATGAATCTTATTCATTGTCAAAACTACCGAACGATCGTTAGGTAATATACGAAAAAATTTTTTGGTTTTTATATTTTTCGTTCAGGCACTAATTAACTGTTTATTTATTTCAAAATTGATGAAAATCATGATATTCCCAATTCAGTACCTATGTTGTATGAGGGCGCTTTAGCGTCCTTTCTCAATTCAGCGTTGGGCTTTAGCCCATTGCCGTCAGGTTAAGCGCAAACTCGCTCCGGTGCTCGTTCCCAGGCTCTGCCTGGGAACTTGTTCTTGGCGGCTCTACCGCCTGTTCAGTTCGTAGGTGGCAGAGCCACCTCGGAAAACGTTCCCAGGCAGAGCCTGGGAACGAGCACCGGAGCGAGCTTGCGCTTAACCTGACGGCAATGGGCTTTAGCCCTACTACGCTGTTCTTGCAATTGCCGAGATCATACAATTTTATTTGACGATTATTTTTTTGTCATACCCTGCGAATAAGTAATCGGTCATAAGTTTTTGGGTAGAAAAAAGTTCGTCCAACTGAAAATGTTCGACCGCCTGGGATTGTAACCCCAGGCGATTGTGCTGGAACCGAAAGTTTTCAATACCAGGTGGTCGAACATAGCCCGGGCGGCTATACTTTTATCTACCCGAAAACTTATGATCGCTTACTTAAGCGAATCTTAATTCTGTTTATTCTTTAAAAGAAGAGTGATCTACCGAAGCGTGTCGTTTTTTTCCAATAAGATTTTTGATATGACCTGGAAAAATTTCGGAAAAGAGGTAAAAATGTCCGAAAATCAAAAAAAATGAGATAGGACCATTTCGATTTGGCGTTATTTGTGATTTTGTAAACAATCCGAAGCTGGATCATGGTCAAATAAAATGGGGAAGCTATTTTTCGAGCTTTCCATAGTCTCTATTTATATTTATCATATATCTCCTGTAACTTTTTATCTTTTTTCATTTCTTTTATTGTAGCATCAAATTTCAACAGAATACTCACGTATGAGGACTTTTTTCCAATACATAATTTGAATGGAACGAAATCAAGAATTGTCGGTAATTCAATGATCTGGTTTTGATAGCCCATTTCTTTTAAATTGTAGAGAATAACCTGGGAGGTATCAATAAAGATATCAAATCGATTGTGCAGCAGCATTGTTAAAACAGAATTTAGCCTGGGTGTCCACATTACTTTCATGTTAGCAAGTCTTTTTTTAGCCCAACCACTTCCGATATATTGACCAAGTTTATAAGGCTTCAAATCGTTAATTGTTTGTATCTTTTTGTATTGCTCAATTTTTGGATCATTCTTATTAATAAACATCTTAAAAGTGGCTAAAACAACTGGCTCATTACTGATTACAGTATATTCTCTTCGTTCTGGCGTCGGAACAGTCGCAAAAGCATCAGCACTATTCCTTTTAACCATTATTTGTGCTCTTTTCCAGGGATATCCTTCATGTTTAACAGGAATTCCCATCCGTGTCTGTAAGGCTTCATTGAGGACATCTATGAGAATACCATGCATCTGGTTGTTTTCCTTCCAGGAAAATGGTGCATAATTCTCAAAATATACGAGTTTTAATGTTCTTTGAGAAAAGGCTGGGGTAGAAATACAAATAGTCAATAAAAATATTAAAAAACTTTTCATAATAATACTCCTTAGGCGTATGTATCAATGGCATCTAACTTGCTATGGGGCGTATGCACAAGTTAGGGAAAAATGTTGCCTCGAAAAAAAACGAAATCAAACCAATGTCCGAAATCAATGTAGGGGCGAACCTTATGTTCGCCCTCCGGACAAAAACCGGACTCAAACCTATGTTCGAGAATGAATTAGAAACGTTTGCCTCGGGCATAGGTTTGCAAACGATTGTTGTTCGGAGGGCGAACATAAGGTTCGCCCCTACATTGGTTTCGGACATTGGTTTGATTTCAATTTTTGTTCGAAGCAACATTTTTCCCTACATTTTCCCCTAACTTCTACATATGCCCTATATACAACATCTTTTGGAATTTGTCCAAATGCTTTATTATTTTTTCTATGTTCGAGAATGAATTAGAAACGATTGCCTCGTACATAGGTCCACAAACGATTGTTGTTCGGAGTGCGAACATAAGGTTCGCCCTTACATTGATTTCTAACATAGGTTTGGTTTCGGTTTTTGTTTGAAGTCGAACATAAGATTCGACCAACCAGACAAATAACAAAATATTTACTACGATCTACCCGAAAATTTATGATCGCTTACTTACAATGCACTGGATGCAGAGCGTCCAATATGCATTCCCACACAGAGCGTGGGAATGAGAAAGCAAAAAATATGCCAGAAAAAACCTAAGCATGTTTGGTGTGGTTGCCCTGTCAGGTGATATCATCAATGATTCTTTGGTGTTTATCAATAGTGAATAACAAATATGTATGTAAAATTACATTAGTATTTACAAACAAATCTATTTCATGCTAAACAATGATTCAGATCAAATGAATTAATACTCAAATCGTGAGCTCAAGAATTAGCAAGGATTGTACAATACAAATAAGGTGTCAATTTATTTGACCTGAACCATAATTCTTTATTAAATTAAAATATGATCATCCAACTAAGGTTTTTTATGGCATCGTTATTGCTCTGAAAGGGCATAATATATAAGCCGACTTTTATTCTTCCCCTTTTAGGGGCAATAACGATGCCATGAAAAACCTTAGCTGGATGATCATAATTGTATAAACAATTAAAAATACGATAACTAATTATTTGTAATTGCATTGGTCATACTGATTGATGCCAACAAAGGAGACCACTGAATGGACGAAAATAAGTTGCAGATCATCGTTGTAGATGATGACCCTGAAATCGTCGATACAATCAGCGAAATGGTCGAATTGACCGGTCATGATGTTAACCCTTTTACCGATCCCTATCGCGCCATCCAATACTTTATCAAAAAACCGGCCGATCTTGTTTTAACAGACCTCAACATGCCGCATATAGATGGATTTGAAATGATTCGACAAATGATGAATAGGCGTCGAACCACCAAATTCATTCTTATTACTGGCGAAAAAAATCCTACTACAGTTTTTCAAGCCAGAAATTTGAATGTTTCAAAATTGTTTTTTAAGCCAGTTTCTTTTGATCAACTAGAGCCAGCCATCGAACGAATCTATCAGAAAAAACTATATTGGATTGAAAAACTCAAAGAAGTAAGCCGAAAAACCGGCTAAACTGTTTCATACCCAAACATATTGTAGAGCTAAATATGAATGAATAGATTCAGTGCGTGAAAATAGGTGAAACCAATATGACCAGCATGGTAAAAAATCAGTTGGAAGCCCTTGAAAAAAAAACTTAAACAGGGAGAAAGCGATTGCAAATTGATGAATTTGGAGCCATTAAAAATGAACTGAATAAAATCAAAACCATTGTCAATAAACCCGGGTTTCTTTTGAGTTGGGATATTATTCAAGATTTATGTAATATGGCGCTAGATGTTAGAGATGTGGATAAAAATGTTTAAGGGAAACGACACTGAATGAATAAATGGATATGACCAATGTCTGATAAACCAGACTATAATACCTTGCTTCAGCGCCTTGAGCGTGCAGAAGCTGTTATTGAGGCCATTCAATGTGGAGAGATTGATGCTGTTGTTCTGAATGAGCAGGTATCCTTAATTCGTCCCGAAGCCGAATTGCGTCAAACTCAGGCTGATCTTGAAGCCAATCGCTTGAATTTTCAAATCATATTTGATTCTATTGAAGATTTTTTATTTATTATCACTATTGATGGCTTTATTCGACATTTCAATCCAATGGTTGAAAAAGTTTTGGGATATGATTATGAATCCTTGAAAGATAATCATATCGAACAGTTGATCCCACATTCCCATCAGACGATTTCACAATCAAACTCGGGCAGCCCATTTCACTTTCCAGAATTTTTATTAACAAATGATAGTAAAATTATTCATGTAGAAACACGCATGACAAAAGGAACCTGGTCTGGAGAAGAAGTATTCTTTTGTCTATCACGTGATGTGACTGAACGAAAACAATATGAGGTGGAATTGAATCGCTTGAATTTGGAACTTCAATTGCTAAATGAACAACTGGAACAGCGTGTAAAAATACGTACTTTCGAATTAAATGAAGCCCGAAAACAAGCTGAATCTGCCAATAAGGCCAAAACAGAATTTCTGGCCAATATGAGCCATGAACTACGAACCCCACTTAATGGAATTCTGGGTTATACACAAATACTTTTGCGAGATAATACTCTGACTGACAAACAAAAGAATTCTCTATCTGTAATGCATCGCAGTGGAGAACATTTGTTAATGCTCATAAATGATATCCTTGATTTATCTAAAATTGAAGCGCAAAAAATGGAGTTACATTCAGATGTTATTTTTCTGAATGATTTTTTGGACAATATTTATGAGATTATTCGTATTCGTGCTTCAAATAAAAGTATTGGCTTTCATATCAAAAAAGCATCAGACTTACCAGAAGCCATTTTGGCAGACGAAAAACGTCTTCGCCAGATTTTATTAAATATACTTGGAAATGCGGTCAAATTTACACCAAAAGGTCAGGTAACATTTGAGATTGACAGGAAAAAAAATTATATTTGTTTTACTATTCATGACACCGGTGTTGGTATATCAGAGTTGCATCAAAAAGAAATCTTTCAATCCTTTCGTCAGGTTGACTCAAAAATTGCCCGAACTGAAGGAACTGGCCTGGGACTGGCAATCAGCAAGCGCCTTATTCATATGATGAACAGTGAACTTCAGTTGAAAAGCGAGCCAAACAAAGGAAGCACATTCTGGTTTCGTATCCCATTTGAAGAAGTTGATTGGAAAAAGTCCAGGAAAAATGAATCTGAAACAATAAACCTTTCACCAATGGCTGGAAGGCCATATAAAGTATTGATCGTTGATGATGAATCCAATAATAGAATAATGCTTAAAGACATGCTTTTACCTTTTGGTTTTCAATTGTTTGAGGCTGTCGATGGCGCTGATGCTCTGGAAAAAGCAGTTGAATGCTTGCCCCATGTTATTCTCCTGGATATTGTTATGCCCCAAATGGATGGATACAATGCCTGTCGCCAAATTCGAACGATTCCCTTATTAAAAAATACAATTGTAATTGCTGTTACTGCCAATGTTACACCAGAATCAACCAAAAAATGTCTGGATGTTACCTGTAATGATATTATTCCCAAACCTGTTAAGATGAATGATTTATTAACAAAACTTGTTAAATATCTAAAAATTGATACTGAAATATCTAAACAGATACCTGTCAATGCAGATCTCATTTCTACAATGATTCCACCACCCAAAGATATCCTTAAAAAGCTCAATCAATGGGCAATTAAGGGCGATATTTTACGCATTAAAAAACTGGCAAAAGAGTTGAGTGATAATTCCAAAACCCCACAGTTTGCAAATAAGCTTCATGCCCTGGCAAATAATTTCAATATCAATGAAATAAAAACATTGATTGGAGGATATATTGATGAATAAAGCAAAACCTGATGATACATCAACAATTATGCTTGTTGATGATACTCCCACAAATCTGAGTGTATTAATTGACTATCTGAATGATTTTGGCTTTGAAATCCTAATCGCTGTGGATGGTGAAGGCGCATTGATTTCTGCCGAAGCGGGGCAACCTGATTTGATTCTACTGGATATCATGATGCCAGGCATGGATGGATACGAAACCTGTCGTCAATTGAAAAAGAATCCTGCCACCAGTGATATTCCGGTTATTTTTATCAGTGCTCTTTCAGAATCAATGGATAAAGTTAAAGGTTTTTCATCCGGAGGTGTGGATTACATCACCAAACCATTTCAACAGGATGAAGTGCTGGCGCGTATCACAACTCACCTGACAATTCAACGTCAAAAAAAAGAATTGGAAGCACTCAACGATACAAAGGATAAGTTTTTTTCGGTCATTTCCCATGACATGCGAGGCATTTTTACACCCATTGTGGGATCCTCAGATTTGATTCGACGAATGGTGAAAAAATACGATGATCCCAAATTGACTAAATTTTCAGACAACCTGTCTTTTTCAGTGAAAAATGCGCTGAAATTATTCGAGAATCTTCTTGAATGGTCAAGAATTCAGCGTGGCGGTATATCATTTGAACCCGTTCAATTATCTTTACATGAATTGATAGAACAGGCAAAAGAATTGTTTCAGGAGCATCAAAAAAACAAAAATATTAAAATTATCAGCAATATACAAGAAGATTTTTTAGTGTGGGCTGATAACAATATGATTCAAACAGTTATTCGCAATTTAATCTCCAATGGTTTAAAATTTACTCATCCTGGCGGAATAATTACAATTGGAGCGAAAAGAATTGATAATGAAATCGAAGTATCAATTGCTGATTCGGGTATTGGCATGTCACAGGATAGTATTTCAAAACTTTTTTCAATCAAACAAATGATAAGTCAGAAGGGAACTGGGGGTGAACGTGGGACTGGTCTGGGTTTAATTTTATGTAAAGATTTTATTGAAAAGCATGAAGGAAAAATTTGGGTTAATAGTACAATTGGTAAAGGAACGACTTTCACATTTACATTAGTTGCAGTGAAATAGAAAAGGGGACGTATACAGGTAGGTCAGGGGAATAAGTTTAATTACTTAAATTTTAGTCACAAAAGCCGAAGTCAACCCTATGTTCGCTAATATATGAATTCGTTTTGGATATCGGTTCGTTTTCGGCTTTTATTCACAGGGCGAACATAAGGTTCGCCCTGTAACTGCACGTTGGTATACCAATTTTTGCGTTTGCCTGACGACGATCAGTTTTGGTATGAACTCATGATTTCTTTAATTTCATTTGATTTGATCATCTTATAAATCTCATTATCAAAAGCCTGCATAAAATCAAACTGAAAAGGATACTTACCCTGTTCTCGAGCGGTTTTTGAGTAACCAATATATACTGGATCGACCCCAATAATTGCACCTTTTTTTATTCTGGCCATTTTCTGATTATATCTTCCAGATAGTTTGAGCTTACCATAGGCATAATCGAAAGCTGTGTCTTCCATCATGATACAATTAACTCTGTTAGCTCCCAATTTCAAAATATTTTCAGCAGATCCTTTGGCTTCCTCATATTTTATTTTTCCCTCCTTGACCAGTTTTCTGAATTCTGAACCACCCCAACCATCATATCCAGAAACATTACCAATTCTTAAACCAATATAGTCTTGAGGCCATTCCAAACGTGACGTTTCTAAAATTTTTTCAGAACAAACCGCAGTAATAGTCTCAGTATAAAATGAAAGGGAATAAGGAAAGAGATAAGGCCAATCATGCCCATGATAAAAGGCTGGTGCTAAACCAAAGCCTTCACCTGTTTCCATCAAGTGTTTTCCACGTTTCCAGGGAATGGTTTTTATTGTTACGTTGAAACCACTCATGCGTGAAAATGCAGTTTTTAGAACATTAATGTAAATGCCTTCAGCTTTTCCATCCTTACCTCTAAAACTAAATGGTTTATATGCATCATCCACATAAATAGTTACATCAACCTTTTCAGCGAAAGCGGTTGAAACCATTACACATAAAAACATCGACAATAGTAATTTTTTCATTAATAACCTCCTTTTTAATGGATGTATATCTTATATAAAAAATTATCAGCGTTTATATTCGCATCGTCTCAAATGCATTTCAAATTTTTCGTACTTTTTTACAGCTTCAATCTTTAATTTGGTCAAAAAAGATGATCTATTCATCGCTTCAATTATTTATTGTTTTGGTATAATTCTTTTATATTCATTGTTATTGGTTTTGTATGATCATCCAAACTAGGTTTTTCATAGCATAGTTATTGCTCTGAAAGGGCAAAATATAAAAGCCCATAGCCGTCAGGCTAACGCAAATATTGTTTTTTCAACAGTCTGTGTAGGGGCGAACTTTATGTTCGCCCTCCGAACAAAAAACAAAAATGAACCTATATCCGAAATCAATACATTTATTTCCGAACATAGGCTGCACATAATATACTTTTTTTACTTGGTTGCTTCACAAATAATATTATCTCATAAAATGTAAGAGGTCAACATAAGTTTTAATATAAAATATTACGAGAGATGAGGAGATATTTATCCAATAATTGTTAATAGATGAAGAAGGAAGGTTAGAGATGACAGAAGAAATTGTTATTGCAGCTTTGAGCAGGATAAGTAAGCGATCATAACCTTCCGGACTATGTTCGACCGCCTGGTATTGAAAAGTTCCGGTTCCAGCACGACCGCCTGGGGTTGAACATAGTCCGGAAGGTTATACTTTTTTCTACCCGAAAACTTATGATCGCTTACTAGCAATAGAGAGTTCGTTGTAATTGTTTTTCAATGATGATACGTTTATGCAATAATGCTTTTTTTAATACCGAAAAGGGCGTTATAGAGGGTAATAATAGTCTGATTTTGATTGAAATTTATTTAATAACAATGGGTTGGCTTGGTCCGACCCCGATAATTAAAAAGGGAGTCTTTTATGAGAACATTTAACTCTTATGGACCAATAGATGTTGAAGATCACTTCTTTGTTGAACGTAAAGAACTTATTCAAAAATGTACAAACCAATTGGTTGGCAGCATAAATATAGGCGGTCATTATTTCACCATCTGGGCGCCCAGGCAAACAGGCAAAACATGGATTATTCAACAAAGTGTGCGTCAAATAAAAAAAATCTACAAGGATAAATTTGTTGTGGGAATGATCTCAATGCAGGGTTTTGATCAATCAGATACCAATAAAGCTACAGCCTTCTTTTTTAAACGCTTCCAAAAATTAATGAATAAACGATTTAATTTAAACATAACAGAAATAAACTCATGGGAACAGTGGCTTGAACTTTTTGACACACAAGATGGTCTTTTTAAAAAGCCACTCATTTTATTCATTGATGAATTTGATAAACTTCCCAATGATATCATCGATCAAGCGGTATCAATGTTTCGAGAGTTGTATCTGAGCAGGGATGACTATATGCTTCATGGCCTGGCTTTAATTGGTGTTCGCGCAGTATTGGGTGTTGATTCCAAAAAAGGCTCACCATTCAATGTCCAGCGTTCACTTCATATTCCCAATTTAACCTTTGATGAAGTCCAGCAAATGTTTAATGATTACCAGTCTGAAAGCGGGCAAAACATTGACCCACAGGTGGTTCAACATCTTTTTCAAGCAACCAATGGTCAACCGGGTCTTATTGGATGGTTTGGGGAATTGTTAACTGAAAAATTCAATGACTATCCAGAGAAAACCATTGATTTGAATCTATGGGATGAAGTTTATGCGGCCTCACTTCATATTGAGCACAACAATACTGTTCGGAATATGATTGTTAAAGCCAGAACAGAGTATAAACCTGAAGTATTAAAATTGTTTAAGGATGCCAATATTGATTTTTCATTTCAAGTGGATTGGTGTAATTACATGTTCATGCATGGCTTGATCAGCTATGAAAAAGTGCATCAATTGGGTGAAATCAGATATATTTGTCGTTTTTCATCGCCATACGTGCAAACCTGTTTGTATACTGTGTTCACCAATGAAATTTCAACAAAACATAGTGGGAAGGTGATGGCAATTGATCCTCTGGATTTTATGGAAGATGTCTTTGATTCGAATGACTTAAATATTCCTGCATTACTCGACCGATACAAAAAATATCTCAAACGATTAAAAGACAATGGAGAAAATCCCTGGGCAGATCAGCCCCGCCGAAAATCGGATTACCATTTAACCGAGGCAGTGGGGCATTTTCATTTATATTTTTGGCTGAAACTGGCTTTGGACAGTGTCTGTCGTGTCATTCCCGAATTTCCCACAGGCAATGGAAAGGTTGATCTTCATATCAAATGCAAGTCGGATAAAAAAGGTCTGATTGAGGTGAAAAGTTTTGTCAATCCTTTAAAAGTCAATGAAGCCATCATTCAAGCATCAGAATATGCCTTGCAAACAAATTATCCTGAAATTACCATTGCCATGTTTGCCCCTTTTACTGATGAAGATGTACTCAATAAGATTTCGGTGTCAAGGACAGTGGATAATGTGAACGTTAATGTGGTGGCCATTGGCCAGGGATGATAACAAGAAACAATCATGGAAAATACAACAAATACAGTGTCTTTCCGGCAAGTAACAGAAAAATTACGAAATATAATAATTAATAATTAAGATGCGACCCCTTCTTCGCTGTATTATGATTAAACGATTTTTTCTGCTTTCGGATTATTTTGCATAAAATCATTCAGGACTATTTTGCACAAACTGTTTAAGTAGCGATCATAAGTTTTCGGGTAGAAAAAAGTTCGTCCAATTGAAAATGTTCGACCGCCTGGGGTTGAAACCCCAGGCAGTAATATAGGGGTTTTTGATGTTACTCCATATCTTGAAAAATTAATTTTCAAGGAATTAAAAGAATATAACTGTTTTAGAAGGGCGAAAATAGAGTATGGAACACTAACTTGGCCTAATTAGCAAGATTTTAGTCCAAATACAATAGCGTTAAAAATGGAAAGATTCATAAATTGATTCTATATCGGTAAGCGTTGTTAGCTTTTCCCCAATTCCCCAACTTGTACATCCGCTCGTCTAAATATTTGGCGAAATCATATCGACTATCATCCAAACAAAAAAAAATGATAGCGTTGACATATCAGTAATTATAAGTTATTTTATTTATATCTTTGAAATTATCTTCATGATTTTTGAAAAATCGCATGAGTATAACCCAAATTGTCTGAATTCTTGGGACATGAATTCAGACAATTTGGGAAAAACTCAAATCGCTTTACCCATTTCCAATGGCAAAATCAATTTCTAACAATTTAATCAGGAGGAAAAAAGTGTCTTTAGAACAAACCATCACAGATATTGCAAAAGCCGCGCGCCAGGCAGCACGTAAGATGGCTGTTTGCTCAACAATTAAAAAAAATCAAGTTCTAGAAACCATTGCTGAAAAACTTATTTCTCAAAAAAATAGAATCCAGGAACAAAATGAAAAAGATCTCGCTTATGGTCGTGAAAAAGGGCTATCAAATGCAATGATTGATCGTCTCACATTATCAGATAAGGTGATAGACAGTATGGTTCAAGGCTTGAAAGAAGTTTCACAATTGCCTGATCCTGTTGGCACAACACAAAACGCATATGTCAGACCCAATGGACTTCAGGTTGCACGTGTCAGAATTCCCCTTGGTGTTATTGGTATTATTTATGAATCACGTCCCAATGTTACAATTGATGCTGCTGGATTATGCTTGAAAGCAGGGAACACAATTATCTTACGCGGTGGATCTGAGGCATATCACTCCAATATGGTTCTAACAGAAGTGATTTATCAATCTCTTGAAGAATGTGGTTTACCTGGTGAAGCTGTTCAGTACGTACCGACACGAGACCGAGAGGCTGTTAAAATTATGCTCGCTCAGGAGGAGAACATTGATCTTATTATCCCGCGCGGCGGTGAAGGTTTAATTCGTTTTGTTGTTCAAAACTCTACAATACCTGTATTAAAACACTATAAGGGTGTTTGCCATGTTTATGTGGATGAAGGGGCCGATTTGTCCATGTCTGAAAATATTTGTTTTAATTCAAAAGTTCAGCGGCCAGGCGTTTGCAATGCGATGGAAACAATGTTGGTTCATTCATCAATTGCCAATACTTTTCTTCCTGCAATGGCGAATCATTTCTTTGATTATCATGTTGAATTACGTGGATGTCCCAAAACGTGTAAAATTGTCCCAAAAGCGACACCCGCATCAGATAAAGACTGGGGTGCGGAATTTCTGGATTTAATTCTTGCAGTTAAGATTGTTGAAAACATTGATGAAGCCATTGCCCATATTGATCAATACAGTTCAAATCATACTGATGCCATTGTTACTTCAGACTACACCCGAGCCAGAAAATTTGTGAATGAAGTGGATTCATCAGTAGTTCTGGTTAATGCTTCAACGCGATTCAATGATGGAGGACAATTGGGACTGGGCGCTGAAATAGGAATCAGCACTTCAAAATTACATGCATTTGGGCCAATGGGTGCTGAAGAATTAACTGGAACCAAATTTATTGTTATGGGAGAAGGACAAATTCGGGAGTAAGCCTTATTAATGAAGCATTTGGGAATATTTGGTGGTACGTTCAATCCAATTCATTTGGGCCATTTGCGTGTGGCGGTTGAAGTTTTGGAAAGGTTCCACCTGGATAAAATTATTTTTATCCCATCAGCACAACCGCCACACAAGCCTCATGATAATGTTGCCAATGCTTTGGACCGTTTGAATATGACAAAATTGGCCATTGATTCTTATCCATTATTTGAATGCTCAAATATTGAAACACAACGCCAGGGGCTTTCGTATACAATTGATACCATCCACGAGTTAAGCAATTATTATTCCCATAATGTAAAATTATATTATTTGATTGGCAGAGATGCTTTTTTTGCCATTCATACCTGGAAATCATTTGAAAAGCTGTTTGATAATGTCCCTTTTATTGTAATGTCACGTCCAGAAATAAATATTGATTCTTTAATAATGAACGAACATTTCTTTGAATACATCCACCAAACAATTTCACAGGATTATACTCATTCTCAAAAAGACAAATGTATGGTTCATCCAAAGAAACAACCGATTTATTACTGTCAGGTAACAGCCCTGGATATATCTTCAACTCAAATAAGAACATATCTGAAAAATGGCCAATCCATTCAGTATTTGTTACCTGATGTTGTTTATGACTATATACTTGATAAAAAATTATACCAAACAAGGATTTGTTATGACCAAAAACGATCTTGATCCTTCCTTAAAGCCTTACACTGATGCGCTATTAGAAAGAAAGAGTATCAATCCCATCTATTTGAATATTAGCGGATTGACTTCATATTCAGATTCGTTATTAATATGCAGTGCACGATCAAATCGTCAGGTAAAGGCAATTGCTGAACATATTGAAAGAACATTAAAAAAACAAAAAATCAAGTCGCTTCATATTGAAGGTATGAATGAGGGACACTGGGTGTTAATGGATTATGGTGATGTCATTATCCACATTTTTTTTGAACCTGAACGAGAATTTTATGATCTGGAAGGTTTGTGGAGTGATGTTGATCCAATTTTTCTTGATCCGCAATCAACCCAATAAATAAACTGATTGTAGCCCAAATACGCTGAATTCAAATTTATTGAATATAGAATTAAGTCAAGTTCTGAAAATTTTCCAATCCGACAAGTCTGTGACCAACACAAATGGGTAAGTTCTTTTCAGAGCATTCCTAAGTTAACTGGACGGATTAAAATAAATAAGGAATGCTCTGAAAATATCATGCTCATTTTTCTTGATCGTACAAAAAATAAGGTCGTGTAGAGACGTAGCATGCTACGTCTCTACAGTACAATTACCCCAAAGCGAACAATATCAATAAATGGGGAAATTATTTTCAGAAAATTCCTATTAGATATTCATCCTGTTTGTTTGGGTCACACTCAATCCAATTTTTAAGGAGTAATTACATGAAACACTACCTGGTGACTGCTTCTGAAATGCAGAAAATGGACAAAGAAACCATTGAAAAATTTGGACTTCCCGGTATTGTTCTTATGGAAAATGCTGGCAGATGTGCCATTGATTTTTTCATCATTCAGTTTGCAAACATTCCCAATAAGCGGATTGGTATTCTTGCTGGAAGTGGTAACAATGGCGGTGATGGATTCGTTATGGCGCGTTATCTATTGTCAGCTGGAGAGGATGTTATCGTTTTCTTATTCACAAAAAACGAGAAATTATCTGGCGATGCACGTTTCAATTATGAACGATTATTAATAATGAACGCAAGTATTATTGAAATACCTGATACGTCTTCATTGAACTCCCAAAAGGATATTCTGAATACTCGAAATATATGGATTGATGCCTTATTAGGAACAGGCTTACGCTCAGAAGTTCGTGGCCGGTACAAAAAAATGATTACTGATCTAAATGCATCAAAAGCTCCAGTTTTTGCTGTAGACATTCCATCAGGACTCCATGCAGATACTGGAAATATCTGGGGGACTTCAGTGAAAGCTGATGCCACAATTACTTTTGGTCATCAAAAAATAGGCCAGGCAATGCCAAAAGGTGAACAGCATTGTGGCAAACTTGCTATTGCTGATATTGGTATTCCCAAACACATAACAGAATCCATTGCGCCCAAACAATACTTATTAGAAACAAGTTCACTTGACTGGAATTTCTATCATCGTCCATCATCCGCTCATAAAGGCACAACCGGTCATGTTCTTGTTATTGGTGGATCAATTGGAAAAACAGGTGCCTGCGCAATGACATCCTTGTCGGCCATGCGCATTGGCTGTGGCCTGGTAACATTGGGAATTGCAGAAACATTGAATTCAATTCTTGAAACCCAACAAATGGAAATCATGACACTGCCATTAACAGAGGAAAAGCCTGGAATTTTGGGGACAAAATCTTTTGATGAAATCATGCATGCTTCAAAAGGCAAAAAATGCATTGCCATCGGTCCAGGAATGGGAACAGCATTGAAAACAGAAGAGCTTGTTCATCAACTGATAAAGGAGATCAACATTCCAATGGTTATTGATGCCGATGCCCTCAATGTTTTGGCTGGGTCTACAGAATGCCTTCACAAAGCAAAAACCACACATATTCTCACACCACATCCTGGAGAAATGGCAAGATTGACAGGCCTTTCCACCCAGGATATTCAATCGGATCGTGTGACATTTGCAAGATATTTTGCACAATCGTACAATGTCATTCTCGTGTTAAAAGGGGAAAAAACGATTATTGCACATCCCGATGGACGCATTGCCATTAATTCCACTGGAAATCCAGGCATGGCATCAGGTGGAATGGGCGATGTTTTAACCGGAGCAATCGCTGGAATTATTGCTCAAAATGTCGTGCCGGAAAATGCTGTTGAAACAGCTGTGTATATTCATGGCATGGCTTCTGATATTCTTCAAAGTAAAATCGGAAAAATTGGTTTTATGGCCAGTAACGTTATTGAAACGTTGCCGATCGCTCTAAAAAAATGTGTTTCAGAAATATAAAATATTCGAGGAATAATGAATAATACAATATCTCAAGAAATGATTCAAGACGCAGAGAATATTGACAAGTCTAAAATATCAACAAGTCTTCCGCTGTTGCCGGTCCGAGACATCGTTCTTTTCAGAAATATGTTACTGCCTATATTTGTGAGTCATGACAAAACAAAAATGGCCGTTGAAAGAGCCGCCAAAACTTACAATTTATATATTTTTGTAGTGACACAAAAGTATATGGAACAGGAAAAACCCTCAAAAAATGACCTTTTTCATGTGGGTACTGTTGCCAAAATTCTAAGATTTATTGAATTGCCTGATACACGTATCAAAATTTTTATTCAAGGCATAATGCAGGCCAAATGGCAACGATTGTACACCCATAATGGCTGTAACATGGTAAAACTCGAATGGTTGCCTCAATATAAAGATGAAGTATCCAGTATTGAAATCCAGGCACTCATGAGAAATGTAAAGGAAAACAGCGCTGAAATATTAACCCTCCATGGAGACTATTCTGATGATACAGCATCCATTCTGGCAAATATTCAGTCTCCAGGTAAACTGGCTGATCTGGTCGCTGCGAATTTACAGTTAAAAATTGATGACGCACAAAAATTGTTAGAAATAACCGATCCTGTCAAACGTTTAAAAGAAGTCAATCGATTGTTGGCAAAAGAGGTTGAATTATCTGCTGTTCAGGCAAAAATTCAAGATGATGTACAGCATGAATTGTCCAAAACACAACGCGACTATTATTTAAGAGAACATCTTCAGGCAATTTACAAAGAATTGGGTGAACCTGATGAGTTTTCAATTGAAATTGAGGAATACGAAAAAAAGATCAAAAAGAGTAAACTGCCAAAAGAAGCAAGCATGGAGGCCAGTAAACAGCTCAACCGACTGGACCAGATGCAGTTTGATGCGGCAGAGGCGTCCATTGTAAGAACCTATTTGGATTGTATATTGGAATTACCCTGGAACAAATACTCAAAAGAGATGCTGGATATTCCCCATGCCAATAAAGTTTTGAATGCTGAACATTATGGTTTAGAGAAAGTCAAAGAACGTATTTTGGAATACTTGAGTGTTCGTAAACTCAACCCGAAAATGAAAGGGCCAATTTTATGTTTTGTTGGGCCACCGGGTGTTGGAAAAACCTCTTTGGGAAAAGCCATTGCACGTGCTATGAAACGAAAATTTATTCGAATTTCACTGGGGGGAATTCGTGACGAGGCAGAAATTCGTGGACATCGGAGAACCTATCTGGGGGCAATGCCTGGTCGTGTGATTCATGGTATGCGTCAGGCAAGGACGATGAACCCGGTGTTCATGATGGATGAAATTGATAAACTCGGTTCTGATGTTCGCGGCGATCCATCCTCAGCATTGCTTGAAGTTCTTGACCCTGAACAAAATATTGCTTTTAGTGATCATTATCTGAATATTGAATTTGATCTTTCAAACGTTATGTTTATCATGACGGCCAATATCAGTGAAGATATCCCTTCCGCCCTGTTGGATCGTATGGAACAAATTGATATGCCGGGCTATACGCAAGATGAAAAAGAAATGATTGCCAAAAATTTTTTAATTCCCAGGCAAAAAAAGGAAAATGGATTATCCAGGCGAAAAATAACAATCACTGATGGTGCCTTGAAACTGATTATTACTGAATATACCGATGAAGCAGGCGTGCGAAACCTTGAACGAGAAATTGGCCGCATATTTCGAAAAATTGCCCGAAAAATAGCAGAAAATGAAAATGGCCATTTTCGTATTACCTGCCAAAACATACATTTGTATTTAGGCCCTCCCAAATATATTCCAGAATTTGAGCAGGATCAAAATGAAATAGGGGTAACAACTGGCCTGGCCTGGACTTACACTGGCGGAGAACCATTATATGTTGAAGCATCAGTTGTACATGGCAAGGGTGAAATACAGCTGACCGGTCAACTGGGTGATGTCATGCAAGAATCTGCAAAAGCGGCCATGACTTATGCACGAGCCAATTACAAACGATTCAAAGTCAAACGAACGTTTTTTGAGCATAATGATTTTCATATCCATGTACCATCAGGCGGGGTGCCAAAAGATGGGCCATCAGCAGGCATTGCCATTGCAACCTCAATTATATCGATTTTAACCAAACGACCAGTAAAAAGAGACATCGCAATGACAGGAGAAATTTCACTGAGAGGTCGTGTGCTTCCGGTTGGTGGGCTAAAAGAAAAGGCGATTGGTGGTCTCAGAGCTGGGGTTAAAACCTTGATTATTCCCAAAAAAAATCAAAAAGATTTGGTGGAAATTTCTGCTGAGGCCAGAAGAAAACTCAAGTTTGTTCTGGTATCTCATATGGATGAAATAATTGATCTTGCATTGGAAAAAATCGATAAAAAATGAAATGGTTGTGTGGGGTAAACATTGATGTTTACCCCAATTTTTTTCTAAAGATCTTCGCTTTTTGCTTCATCATCTGGTGGGACTGATGACTTGGGTACAATGCTTTCAATATCGTCATCTTCTTCTAAAAATCCATCTTCCATGTCATCATCAGATAAATCATCAGTTAATTCAGTCAATTCATCTTCAATCATATCATCTTCTTCAGGTTCTTCATTTTCTATGGGCTTATCTTCAATATCCGCCCATTCTAAAAATAATTCATTGACAGTTTCATCAGTTTCTTTCAATAGCTTAATGACAGTGTTGGCAATGGATTTCGCAAGTTCATAAGGTGGAAATAAATTGTTGGTGCGTATCTTGCCAATCACTTCCAGCATGTCTTTACTAATAACACTGGCCAGTTGTTCAACTGAATATTTTTCTTCAGTGGTTTCAACATATTGGCCTTCCCATTCCATTTGTTCAGTTATGCGAATCTGATCTTTTTTGTCATTATAAGAAATTTTATATCGTTGTTTCATTAAGAACTCCTGTCTTTATATAATTGGATTATATTCAAAAATTGTCTGATTGATTTTGAATATATGGTGATTTTACAAACACAAACGTCCATCCACAATGGTTTGCATCACCTTTCCCCTGCATTTCCAGCCATGAAAGGGCGTATTCCTGCTTTTGGATTTAAATAATTTTGCCGAAAAAGTATGTTTAAATGTCAAATCAATAATTGTCAAATCAGCCGTGTATCCGCTTGCTATGCGTTTTTCTGGCATTTTTACAATCTTTGCAGGATTGATTGACATTTTTTCAATCAGTTGAGAAAGTGTCAATACATTGTCATGAACAAGTTTTAAACCCAATGCAAGGCTTGTTTCAAGGCCAATGATACCATTGGCGGCCTGGTCAAATGGCACATTCTTTTCAAGATCAGAATGGGGGGCATGGTCAGTAGCAATGACATCAATAATGCCATCAGCCAGGGCTTTTCGTATTGCCTCCCTGTCAGTTTCTGTCCTTAAAGGTGGATTCATTTTTGCGTGGGTGTCATACTCTAAAACAGACGAATCTGTCAATGTAAAATAATGGGGAGCTGTTTCAGCTGTTACTGGCAAACCTTTATCTTTCGCAAATTTGATGGCTTCAACCGATTGAGCAGTGCTGACATGTGCAATATGTAAACGTGTACCTGTTAGCTCACACAAAGCAATATCCCGCATTACCATTACACTTTCAGCAGCATTTGGAATTCCGGCAAGGCCCATGCGGGTTGAAACAATTCCTTCATTCATTACCCCAGCAGCCAATCTTAAATCCTCACAATGAGAAATAATTAAAGCATCAAAGCTACGTGCATATTCCATTGCACGCCTCATTAACTGAGAGTCTGAGACCGGTTGACCATCATCGGAAAATCCACAGGCGCCTGCTTCAAGTAACAATCCCATTTCAGTCAGTCCCTTTCCCTTGCTTTCAGGACTGATTGCAGCAACAGGATGAACACGTGTACCCCCTAAAGATTGGGCTTTTTCAGTCATATATTTTGTGATCTCAGGTTGATCATTTATTGGATTTGTGTTTGGCATGCAGCAAACATCGGTAAATCCGCCATATGCAGCAGCCTGACATCCGGTTTCAATTGTTTCTTTATATTCTTGACCTGGATCACGAAAATGAACGTGAATATCTATCAACCCGGGACAAATAATTTGTCCCCCTGCATCATAAACATGTTCTGCATCATCTTTTGTAAAAGGTGCATTTGTTAAATCGTCTGGCGCCAATACTGCAACTATATTTTTATTATCAATATATATATTTCGTAGATCATCAAGGGATTGTTGTGGATCAATCACTGTCCCATTTTCAATTAGAATGCGCATTCCGAGTACCTCCCATGAGTAAATAAAGCAATGCCATCCGGATGGCAAGACCATTTGTAACTTGTTTCATAATTAAAGATTCAGGGCAGTCTGCCAGATCAGATGATAATTCAACACCGCGATTGATCGGTCCTGGATGCATAATCAATGCATTTTTATTCAATGATTTGAGACGTTCGTTAGTCAGACCAAAAAAGTTTGCATATTCTCGTTCTGATGGAAAGAAAAAATTGCTTTGACGTTCTTTTTGGATTCTCAGGGCCATGACAATATCTGCATTAGAAACAGCATCTTCAAATCTTGTCGACACATGAGCGCCCAATTTATCAATGCCCTGTGGAATCATTGTACAGGGCGCAGCGACAGTCACCTTTGCTCCCATTTTGGTAAAACCAATGATATTTGACCGTGCAACACGACTGTGAAAAATATCTCCAACAATTGTTAATTTCAGGCCTTTGATTTTACCCAATGCTTCACGAACAGTCATCAAGTCCAGAAGACATTGGGTTGGATGGGCATGCATGCCATCACCTGCATTGATAATTGATGCATTCAAATGTCTGGATACAAAATGAGGGGCTCCAGATGCGGAGTGTCTCATGACAATTATATCAGGATTCATTGCCTGAAGTGTATTTACTGTATCAAGCAGTGTTTCTCCTTTGGTCATGCTGCTGGTTGATGCTGAAATGGAAAATGTATCTGCACTCAATCGCTTGGCAGCAATTTCAAAAGATGTCCGGGTTCGTGTGCTGGGTTCATGGAAAAAATGTACGATTGATCTTCCACGAAGCGTTGGCACTTTCTTGATGGGCCGCTCTGAAATATCTTTCAGGGTTGTCGCAGTATTGATAATATAATCAATTTCTTGCTTTGAAAGCGACGCCATATCCAAAATGTGTTTTTGATGAAAATGATCCATGGATTTTCCTGCATTGGGGGTTTTTATTTAAGCAGATGTCCCAATCGGCTCCAACGAACATCCATATTTATGATTTTGGACAATGTCCATTCAAATTCGCTGGTATCCCATGAAAAGTAAACAAGAAACGCTTTACCTTTCAACGCTTTTTGTTCTACAAATCCCCAAAATCGGCTGTCATAGCTATGATCCCTATTATCCCCCATTACAAAAATAGAGTCATCCGGTACTTTTACAGGACCATAATTATCACGCGGGCGGTTCATTAATGGTGAGCCTCTTGTATCGGAAAAATAAGCGTGCGGATCATCTACTTTTTCGCCATTGATATATACAATCTTATTTTTTATTTCCACCATATCGCCAGGCAATCCAATAACACGTTTGATATAATCTTTTTGTGGGTCTTTGGGACATTTAAAAACCACGATATCATTATATTCTGGATCTTTTCCTGGAATGATGGTTGTATTGATAAAGGGAATCTTTACACCATATATAAATTTAGAGACCAATATATGATCGCCAATTAATAGCGTAGGGATCATTGAACCTGATGGAATCTTAAATGCCTGTACAATAAATGTACGAATAAACAGGGCAAGAATAATTGCAATAACGATTGCTTCAACATTCTCACGTAATTTTCCTTTTTCAGGCTTTTCCTTTTGCGATGCATCTTGCGGCATATCCGCTGTTGATGACTTTTCTAGCTTTGATTTATTTTTCAATCGTCTGTATCCTGAATAATATTATTAATGTAAATTTTGTTGTGAAACTCCCAACAAAAAAGAGCCTTCCTGTATCCATTTTTTTAATGTATCCGCAATTTCGCGTGCGCGCACCATTGAAGACAAAGGTACAGTGGGAATATGCTTTCCTTTAATTTGTATTTCACCCTGTTTGAGTTCAGCATAACTGATGTGACCATAAAATTTGTTATTTCTGGCAGGTTGATCATGACAATAATCAACAATTTGTGTGTAAAGATCTGCATCTGATACCGAAGTATATCTCGCCATATCTTCATTTAATACAGGAATTGGAATTCCCAGCCCCACAGCCAATGAACATCCATATCCCAATATTGAAATACCAATTAACCAACGAGAATCCATTTGTTTGAGATCACCCATTACAAAAAGTGTTCCAGCAGGTTTCATGGGCGTATCATTGGATGCTCTTTTAACATCAGTGGTGTGCTGTGTACCATAAAAGGTGACATATCCCACACCACCTCCCAAAAAAATACGTGTGCCAATACCAATTGTTTGAAACAATGGATCATTAAAAAGTGGGCTGAGTTCACCGGCTGAACAATAATTCGCATTTCCCATATTGGGTTTCAAAACACCTAAATATGTATATATGGTACGTTTGCCAGTATTAATTGCACAATTATAATTTTGATAGGCATTTCTGGGATTGGTTAATGTTGCCATTGGCAGGTCACTGAGTTTGACTTTACGTTCTATGGAACGATTTGGATAGCAATCTGTGCCATAACCGGTTGCTTGCAATGTAATGCGTTTTCCTTCAAGTAAATCCTGGATAACATGACCGCCACCATAATTAAACTCTCCAGGATAAGCCTTGTTCAAGGGGTCGTCTCTGCATGGTTCAGTTGCACCGAGATAACAATCCACAGCTGCAATACCGCCATATGCCGGTACGTTGTTCAATAATACTTCTGATGCCTTGATGGGGGGTTGAGAATGACCAAAATTAATAAATACTCCGGATGAACACATGGGAGCAAATGTACCTGTTGTTACAATATCAACATCATGTGCCGCATCAACCGCACCATTCTCTTTTACGATATCAATCATTTCTTCAGCGGTTACAACAACAACATTGCCTTTTTTTATCTTTGCATTTATTTCATTGTAGGTTTTTTGGATTTTATATTTTTTCATTTGTTTTCTCTGAACATAATGCCCTTCGGGCAACTTAAGAGTTTGTCTAAATTATAAAAAATGTTAGGCATAATCTACAAAATATTTGTTTTTCCGAAACATAAACATATAATAACCATTTTGATATTTGTTGAACATCGCTCGCATGTTTCAGGTATAAATTGTTTAGAATAGCTCTGAAAATCAGCTTCCCATATTGAATTATGTTTGTATGAAACAACTGGAGAAATCTTTCAATTTGGTTGTCCCACATATAAAAATGTGGACTCCAGCATTTCAAAAAGGGGAATTCTTTTTTTTCGAGAATCTTCAGTTATAAACCATTATTAATCAATTTTTGAACAGATTCAATCTTATCTGTGATATTGTATTTAATCCAATTCTTATCCCACCATTCCAGAGGATTGGTAAATATGCCTTTCACAAGAATGCTAAAATGCAAATGATCTCCCCCTGCCAGGCCGGTTGTACCTGTATGCCCGATGATATTCCCCTTTCTAACTTCATTACCCGATTTAACCATCATGCGATTCAAATGAGAATATAGGGAAAACAGACCAAATCCATGATCAATAATTACACTTCGCCCAAAAATTCCATTTTTTTCAGCAAAGACAACGACACCATCATTGGCAGCAGGTACTGGCGAATTATACGTCGATGCCAGATCAATCCCCAGATGCGTCTGATGATCGATCACTTTGCTTTGATAATGATACGTTCGTCTATCCCCAAAACCAGCTCGGGTAGCTGATTTGGGTAATCTAAGAAATGAGTTTTTCCAGAATAAGATATTCTTGGATTCCTGGCAAATGGATTGTATTTTTTGGATATTCTCAGCACGTTCTTTTTGATTCACCTTTAAAAATTGATCAATCAAATGATTATTTGTTTCTGAATACTTTGAAAATTCAGGCATTTTCTTTCTTAAAAATCGATCGGTTATTCGAATAATATCTCGTTTGAATCTTTTTTTACGAATGTTGTATGTAAGCGGTGCACGTCCTTGATTATGCGCTTGATCCTCAGCCTGAACGTATATCTCTGTTCCTTCACTTTGATCATGAGAGACTGCAATAAAAGCAGCATAAACCATGTCATCTTGAAACAAACCGGACATGCCAGGAAAAAAATTATTTCCTACTTTTACACCATTTATCGTTTCAGATTCTGATACGCTATAGATTACAAGTCCTGCACCACCCTGGTTAAAATAATGCTTTGTGGACATGATTTCAATTTTTGGATAAGTTGTGTCAATAGTTAAAACTTTTTCTAGGTAAGCATTGTTGCCTTTAAAGAAATTGTGCCATGAATAATCCCATACCGCTATTTTTAAGGTTCCATTGCCATCTGGAAAAAAGTGCTCTTTCGGGTCCACTGTAAACTCAAAGGTATGTTTGTTTTCCAAACTTTTACCTTTCCACAAATCAACAGAAAAGGTCTTTTCATAAAATACAGTCTCTTTTTTATCGAATTGCAATCCCACCCAAATTTTTCGAAGGCCGGTTTTTTTATCAGATACTTCTATGGTTATCTGTGTATTCATTCCACAATACTTTGGGCAATCCAGGAGCTTGATTTGAGGTTGTTCTCTCTCAAATCGGATGGACAATGCCCATGCACAAGAACAAAAAACAAGCAAACATATCAAAATAAGTAATCTTGCTTTTAATTTTTTTAACCTTGATTCCTTTTTCCGCATATAACTTTTAGTTTGAAAATTCATAAGGTATTCACAAAATAATTTTTTCTTTGCAATTAATTGCAGTTTGGTTTCATGCTACGTGCCATCGTTTAGGCTTATATTTTTTCGTCGAAGTAATCTAAATATCATAACAGTTTGTTGATAAGTTATCAAGGATGTTTTTCATTTCTTGGTATTAAAAATTAGGTTGGTAAAAGAATAGAAATTCAAAAACTTAAAAAAAAAAAAAATCCCTTTCAAAAATGATGCCGTTTTGATAACATTGCTAAAAAATATTCATGAAATCACGATAATAATAAAGGAATGTTTGAAAAAAAAGTGCCATATGGTTAAAAGTCGGGCCGCTCAGACAAGTCCGATTGGGGTACATTTTTTTGAGCAGTCCGAAGCAATTCTGGAGTCACAATGAAAAAAATAGTTGGAAAGGAAAATTGGGCGATGGGTAATGGTCGTCCGCTGGTTTTTATTGGCGGTCCCTGTGTATTGGAAGATGAAACCATTGCAATGGATATTGCCACATATCTAAAAGAATTAACCCAACGTCTGCGTATACCTTTTATATTCAAGGCATCATATGATAAAGCCAATCGAACGTCAATCCAATCCTATCGTGGGCCAGGCTTGAAAAAAGGTCTGAAAATTCTTGAGATGGTTAAATCAAAACTAAATGTGCCCATTCTATCAGATATTCATAATGAAACGCAGGTCGCACCGGCATCAGAAATTTTGGATATCATACAAATACCAGCGTTTCTGTGCCGGCAAACTGATTTATTACAGGCTGTGGCAAAAACACAATCTTGTATCAATATTAAGAAGGGACAATTTTTAGCGCCTTGGGATATGGCGCAGGTTGTCAAAAAAATTAGTGAAAATGGCAATTCAAATATTCTTTTGACCGAACGAGGCACTTGTTTTGGATATAATAATCTTGTGGTTGATATGCGGAGTTTACAGATAATGAGAAATTTGGGTTACCCGGTTATTTTTGATGCCACGCACAGTGTTCAATTACCGGGAGGATCCGGAAGCTGTTCAGGCGGTCAAAGGGAATTTGTTTCTGTTTTAGGAAGGGCGGCAGTTGCTGCAGGTATTGATGCTATTTTTATGGAGGTTTATCCTGATCCAGAAAAAGCAAAATGTGATGGGGCAAACTCTGTATATTTAGATCACCTTGAGTCCATGCTCAAGCAGATGATTTATATTGATAAACTTGTTTGGTTATAATTCTTATCAGAGGTTGTATGTGGCGTTTTCCGGTTAAAATTATATTAATTGTGATAATTGTTTTTGTCCTAGGAGGAATTTTTTATATTTTAACCAGTTATCGTTATTTGCTAAAACCTGAAATTCTTGAGGATTCATCAATTGAATCCCATATTGATGTTGGGTTAAAAACAGTGCATCATGTTGCCTTAAAGAATGGGAAAAAATTATGGGATCTGACTTCAGAATCAGTTCAACGAATAAATAGTCAAAACCATGTTTCACCATTGACATTGACATTTTATCAACATTCGGGCAATCCCATAACCTTATATGCCAGTCATGGAACTGTCAAAGATAATAATGATATTGAAATATCTGGAAATATTCTTATCAAACAACTGCCCTGGCAATTTGTTTGTGACACCCTATCATATTCATACACCCGGCATGAAATTTTTGGAAAGAATAATATTGCAATAACTGGCCGCGGACTGACAATTACAGCAGAAGCCATGAACTATGATTTAAGTAGTGGTCAACTGACAATCAAGGATGCTGTCTCTCTCTCTGTTTCAGAAACGACAGCATTAGAAATGGGACATTAACAATGGGAAAGTTTTTTTTCTTGAATGAAATATATACTATTTTTATTGTTATTATTTGCATATGTGCCATAAATGAGGTGTCTACTGCAAAAATGCAAGATAAGCAACCTCCTGTTCATATTCAAGCAGATAAAATGGTGGCTTCACCCAAAAATCAATTTATCGTATTTAAAGGAAATGTCAGGGTAACACAGGAAAAAATTCAACTTACTGCTGATACGCTTAATGTTTATATGGTTTCATCTGAAAAAACAGTTTCCCTTACAAAAGAATCAGTACAAAAGATTGATGCAAGTGGACATGTCAAAATTCACTTTAATGAATATCGGATTGAAGCAGACACGGCCATATATCTGCCTCCTAAAAACAAGCTGGTGGTATCAGGAAATAAGGCACGTTTGTATCAGAGAAATAATAAAATTGCCGGTTCCACTATAATTTTGAATTTGGAAACTGAAGAGATAGAAATATCCAGCAAAAAAGGGGAGCAGGTTGAAGCAATTTATGAGTTTTCGAACAAGGATATGAAAAATTTGCAACAGCAAAATATAAACCCCTAATCATTTTATTGAATGATTATAATTTAGTATTGTTTTTTTCAATAAATCCATATAAGATGGTTAACGTAAATGGCCACTTTATCTGTTCAAAATTTAACGAAAGTTTATAATGGAAAGCCAACAGTAAATTCAGTCAGCTTATCTCTTGAAAGTGGTCAAGTAGTTGGTCTGCTTGGCCCAAATGGTGCCGGAAAAACCACAACTTTTTATATGACAGTTGGCTTGATTCGTCCAACAAGCGGTAATGTTTATGTCAATGATGAAGATATCACAAAATCCCCTATGTATATTCGATCTCGAAAAGGACTGGGTTATTTACCTCAAGAAGCGTCAGTATTTCGAAAATTAAGTGTTGAAGACAACATATTGGCCATATTGGAAACAATGGATTTGTCAAGAGATGAGCAACTTAAACGTACTGATAACTTACTTGCTGAGCTGGGAATAACGCATATTCGACACAATAAAGGCTATATGTTATCTGGCGGCGAACGACGACGATTGGAAATATCACGTGCCCTGACAACCAATCCAATGTTTATTCTGCTTGATGAGCCTTTTGCAGGGGTCGATCCTCTGGCTGTTGTTGATATTCAAAATATCATCAAACAGTTGACCAAACGGGGTATTGGTATACTTATTTCTGATCATAATGTTCGTGAAACATTGGGTGTGTGTGATCGCGCATATATCCTGTCACAAGGACAAATTATTGAATCCGGATCTCCAGAACATATTGCATCTAGTGAAATTGCTCGTAAAATTTATCTGGGAGATTCATTTCGACTATAATACATAACAAAACATTACGTTTGTTTTATTATTAACTGTAATAAAAAAGAAATTAAAAAAATGGCATTGGAACTCCAACAGCAACTCCGCCTGACGCAACAATTAATCATGACACCACAATTGCAGATGGCGATTAAATTATTACAACTTTCCCGACTTGAGTTGATGGAAATGATTTTTCAAGAAATGGAGGAAAACCCCACCATTGATGAAGTAACTGATATTTCCACGGGAGAGACAGAAGATGATAGACCCGATGTTTTACCAGAAGAAGTTAAGGAGGTCACAGTTGAAGATAATCTCCAGCATGAAATTGATTGGAATAACTATATTGATGAATACAGTTCATCTGGGAACATCAGTTATGAACCAGAAGAAAGAGACTCACCTCAGTATGAAACCTTTGTTTCCAAACGTAAATCTTTAGATGAGCATTTATTATGGCAATTATTAATGACCTTTCCTTCAAAAGAAGAGGAGTCCATTGGTAGTCTAATAGTGGGTAATATCGATAACAATGGCTTTCTAACAACATCATCTGAAGAAATATCTGAAACAAGTGGCTATCCTTTAGAAACAGTAAACAATGTACTCTCATTAATGCAAACCTTTGATCCAATTGGTGTCTGTGCTAGAAATCTTGAAGAATGCTTGATGATTCAAGCAAGGCATCTGGGTCTGAATAACTCAATTATTACAGATATTATTACCAATCACTTGACACATCTTCAAAATAAAAACTATAATGCAATATGTCGTGCGTTAAAAAAAGACCTTAAGGATGTTATACTTGCAGCGGATGTTATCAGAAGCCTTGAACCCAGACCCTGTCATCAATTTAACAATGATGAGTCTCAATATATCAGTCCGGATATTTTTGTGTACAAAGAGGGTGATGAGTTTGTTATTGTTCAAAATGATGATGGTATGCCCAGATTAAAAGTTAGTCCATTTTATCGGGATGCACTCAGGCAGGATAGTCAGGTTTCCGGAAATGCAAAGAATTATATTCAGGAAAAATTGCGATCTGCAACATGGCTGATTAAAAGTATTCATCAAAGACAGCGAACGATTTACAAGGTTATGGAAAGTATCGTGCGATTTCAACGAGAGTTCTTTGAAAAAGGCATTGCGTACTTAAAGCCTATGGTTTTAAGAGATGTTGCTGAAGATATTGACATGCACGAATCCACTATCAGCAGAGTCACAACAAATAAATATGTACATACACCTCAGGGGATATTTGAACTTAAATATTTTTTTAATAGTTCCATCAAAAGAGTTTATGGCGAAGCAATTGCATCAGCAACTGTTAAGGAACGTATTCGCCAAATTATTCAAAATGAGGACAAAAGAAAACCATACAGTGATGATAAAATTGCACAAATTCTTAAACAATCCAATATTGAAATCGCAAGGCGAACTGTGGCCAAGTATCGCGAAATGCTTGGTGTTTTGCCATCAAGTAAACGAAAACAATTATAATAAGGAGATACACTATGCAAACATCTGTTACATTTAAAAATTTGAAAGCTTCTGACGATTTAAAAGAATACATCGGTTCAAAATTGGATCGTTTTGACCGCTACCTGGATAATCCAGCTGAGGCCAATGTTGTTTTTTCCATTGAAAAATTTCGACATATCACTGAAGTTACAATTATTGGTGACAGACTAAACATTAATGGCCGTGAAGAGCAAGAAGATATGTATTCTGCCATTGATATTGTGCTTGACAAATTGGAAAAGCAGATTAAAAAGAGTAAAGGCAAACAAAAAAAACGACGAAATAAAAACCCTGATAAAATGGACATGTCGGTGTTACCATCAGAAATCCCTGATTTTGATAATGAGCCAGAAGTTGAAATTATTGATATTGAATATAAACCAATGAGTGTTGATGAAGCTGTTGAGCAAATGAAAATAATTGATAATGCATTTATTGTTTTTACAAATGCCAAAACAAATCGGGTGAATGTTCTTTATCGTAAAAACGATGGTAATTTTGGATTAATTCAACCGATGAGCTCTTAACCCGGTTATCTTTGGATAACGCCCTGGTGATATCCAAAGATATAATCATTTTTTTCACTCAAAAAGAGAGGTTTTTCAATGAGAATCGTTGATGTGTTAGACAAAAAAGCGATTATGCCTGACCTGAAATCCACTAATAAAGAAGGTGTGCTCAAGGAATTATCCCTGCCTATTTCGGAATTGGTCAATGTGAAACAAGAAGAGCTGATAAAAGTTTTAATTGAAAGAGAACGTTTGGGCAGCACTGGAATTGGTAATGGTATCGGAATCCCCCATGGAAAAATGAAAAATTTGGATCAACTGGCCCTGTCTCTCGGTATTAGTCGACATGGAATTGATTTTGACTCCATTGATGGCCGACCAACGCATATATTTTTTCTGCTTATCACACCTGAAAAGTCTACAGGGATTCATTTAAAATTGCTGGCACATATTTCTAGAATTCTAAGAAATGAAATGTTTAAGCAAAAGTTGATCAAATCACAAACTGCCGATGAACTATATAATATCATTGCTGATGTTGATGAAACGCTTTAGTTGAAAATCATTATGAAGTGTCTTTGCCTGTTTAATATTCATTTTTTAATGAATAGAACACATTGTTCAAACGAGATAATTAAACATAGATACTGAATAATATCTGATTTTATTCATTATTTCATGGCCGCATTATTTATTTAAATACGATGGATGATGGCTTGATTTGTAGGCAAAATGACAGGTCGTGTTTTTTGATCTTGAAAAAATTCATCAACCGCTTTTTTTACCCCGCGTGTGCTACTTTGAAGATAATCGTCAAATAGCATAATCCCACCAAATGTAAGACGTGGATAGAAGAATTCGCAACATTCAATTGTTGATTGATATAAATCAGCATCAATATATACAAAAGAGAATATATTGTCTTTAATTCTATGAAATGTTTGATTAAAAGCACCTTTTACCTTGCAAATATTTGTTTGTTGTTTGAACAAGGTGTCTAAATTGTTCTTTTTTGGAGTGGCAAGATCGCCATATTTATGGCTATCCATTTCAGAAATCTTATCTGGCATTCCTTCATAAGTATCCAAAGCAAAATGTGTTTTTTCTGGTGAAAGTGATGCGATCAACATACTTGTTCCACCTTTGTATACACCACATTCTGCAGTGCATCCCACTAAATTCTGAGTTAGTTTAACCATTTGATATAATATAAATGCGCGGTCATAATCCAACATTGTGTAAGGTAATATTTGATGATATTTGTGGATAAAATCTTGATAATTTGGATCTTCACTTTGTAATAAATTGTTTTTGTGTTGAAGAAGAAGGGATGTGCCAATAAAATACCTGTCCTGGTAATCTTTTTCTAGTGGATAATAAATATTTGCATTTATACTTAGCTGACCTGGATGCCAATTCATGATACTTTGAAATATTCCAATAAAAAAGGTTAGTAAACGCTTTGTTAGCGTTTTTTGGGCAAAAAAATTTACCTTGTTATTTGATATAACTTTTCTTGATTATGAAAAGCCATGTAAATTCAATCAGAAATCATTGCATTATGTTTTTATTCAAATTCCATGCCACTTACATTCTTCGTTTTATCTTGACCTGAAATATGAAAATGTGTAAAATAAAAATAACGAATAAAACTGAAATCATAATGTTAAGCATTTTAATAAAATAAATAATAATGAACCAAGATAAACTAAAAACCGAATTTGCACCACCTGAACGTTTTCCATCGGAGATAGTAAAAAAACAGGTTGCAGCATTTTTAAGATATGATTTATCCTGTCCAGCGGTACAGGTGCTTATGAATACCACGCCTGATTTTCTTTTGGTATTGAATGACAAACGACAAGTAATTTATTGCAATGACAATTTTCTCACTTTTTCCGGTGCGCAATTAAAAAATAAGATATATGGAAAAAGGCCAGGCGAATTGTTCAATTGTATTCATTCATCCATAAACGAGGCGGGATGTGGAACAACAAGATTCTGTCAAAAATGTGGTGCTGTTATTGCTATCCTTAATGCCATATCAGGTAAAAAGGACATTCAGGAATGCCGAATTATTCAAAAGAATAGTGGTAAGGCATTTGTGCTTCGTGTATTTACATCCTTTCTAGAATCAATGAATGACAATTTCTGTATTATGGCAATCTCTGATATCAGCCATGAAAAACGTCGGAGAGCATTGGAGCGAATTTTCTTTCATGATATAATGAATTCTCTGAACAGCCTGCGAGGATGTATTGATATGCTCAATGATGGTGGACAGGATATGTATGAGAATATGACTCCCCTGATTGAAAACATATCTGCCAAGATTATTGATGATATTGAGGCCCAAAGGGAACTGACTGCTGCTGAAAATGATGATTTAAAAGTGGAATGGTCTGCATTAAGCTCATTGAGCCTCCTTGAAGATCTTAAAAAAATGTGCGAAAGGAATCCAGTCGCAAATAATAGATGGATTGACATTGACCCTGTTTCAACAAACATAAAATTCACGACTGATCAAGTTCTGCTTTCTCGCGTTATTATTAATATGATAAAAAATGCATTGGAATCCACCCCTGAAGAGGGTTCCATAAAATTGGGATGTCAACGACAAAATCAAGAGATTGTTTTTTGGGTGCAAAATGCTGAATTTATTCCTGAAGAAGTTCAGCTTCAAATTTTCCAGCGTTCATTCTCTACAAAAGGCATAAATAGAGGGCAAGGCACTTATAGCATAAGATTGCTCACAGAAGGTTACTTACATGGCAGGGTTTCTTTTGAATCAAACGCTTCATTTGGAACCATTTTTCAAGTATATTTGCCATTGAATATTAATATTTATGAAAGAGGAAAAAATTATGGATAAAAAAATTACAGTTATTGGTGCAGGCAATGTCGGTGCAACTGCTGCACAGCGCGTAGCAGAAAAAGAGATTGCTGATGTTGTATTGATTGACATTCTGGAGGGTGTTCCTCAAGGAAAAACGTTGGATTTGGCTGAAGCAGCACCAATAGAACTTTATAATTCAATGTTAAAAGGCTCGCAACAATATGAAGATACAGCCAATTCCGATGTTGTTATTATAACAGCTGGTTTACCGCGTAAACCAGGCATGAGCAGGGATGACCTTTTGACCACCAATGCTAGAATTGTTAAACAGGTTACGCGTGAAATTGCTCAGTATTCACCAGATACCATTTTGATCATTGTGAGTAACCCACTGGATGCCATGTGTCATGTTGCATATGAAGCCAGTGGTTTTCCGCCCAATCGTGTTATTGGGATGGCAGGCGTTTTGGACTCAGCCAGACTGAGAGCATTCATTGCAATGGAACTGAACGTATCTGTCAGCAATGTCCATGCTTGTGTTTTGGGTGGTCATGGTGACACGATGGTTCCTTTGCCACGTTATTCAACAGTGGCGGGCATTCCAATTACTGATTTATTGTCTGAAGAACGAATTGAAGCCTTGGTTGATCGAACACGAAAAGGTGGGGCTGAAATTGTTGGTTTATTAAAAACTGGCAGCGCATATTATGCACCATCAGCAGCAGCAGTGGAAATGGCAGAGGCCATTATTAAGGATCAAAATAAAATCTTACCCTGTGCAGCCTATCTCAAAGGAGAGTATGGATGTCAAAATTTATTCATTGGTGTGCCTGTTAAATTAGGAAAATCAGGTATAGAACAGATTATTGAATTGAAATTGACATCAGACGAATCCCAGGCCTTAGCAGCATCAGCACAGGCAGTGCAGAACCTTGTAGACACATTGAAAACTTTGAACTATTAAGGCATTAATTTTATGGTAGAAATCCGATTTCATGGTCGTGGCGGACAGGGTACAGTTGTGGCATCAGTGATATTAGCAAAAGCACTGTTCCAGAATAATTTTAATGTTCAAACATTTCCTTCATTTGGTGTAGAACGTCGCGGTGCTCCTGTGGAAGCGTATCTAAGGCTGGATCGAGATACGATCTCTGTGCGCAGCAATGTTTATACGCCTGATCATATCGTTGTTCAGGACCGAAAATTATTTGATACTGCGTCTGTCATGACAGGCCTAAAACCCAATGGTTGGATTATTCTGAATGCACCAGCTTCATTTGAGATACCATTCATTTGTAAAGACTATCCAATTGCTCGAATTGATGCTGCACAAATTGCACGTAAACATGGTTTGGGAACCCAAACCCATCCAATTATAAACACAGCAATGGTTGGTGCTTTTGCCCGAGCCCTTGATATGCCATCCATTGATTCATTGATAAAGGCAATTCAGGAAGAAATACCTGTAAAGACCTCAGCAAATGTTGCGGCAGCAAAAGAGGCTTTTGAAAAACTCTCTTTAAATTAATTCATATTACTTGATGTTCAAGTTTTTTTTGTCTTGACTTTTGAAAAAATGATACTGCTCGTTCCCAGGCTCTGCCTGGGAACATCGTTTGGGCGACTCTGCCGCCTATGCATTGAATAGGTGGCAGAGCCATCTATAAGACGTTCCCAGGCAAAGCCCTTATCGTTATCCTCATCTCGGAAAGTGACGTATGTTAAAGTTGGGGGGGGGAAACCGAATTCCAACCAATGTCCAGAAACCAGTGAAGGGGCAAAACTTATTTTCGCCTTCCAAACAATTACCGGAATCAAACCTATGTTTAAAACCGAGTATAGGGGCGAAACTTATGTTCGCCTCTAAAACAAATACCGGAATCAAACCAATGAACGCGGGAGCACATTATGAGTTTTGATCCAAAAATTCCCACAGCTCGCCTTGACAAAATTATGCCATCCCCGCCTTATTATTTGATGGGGCAAGATTTATTATGCAAAGATCGCAATCACGAAATTTTTATCAAAAAAATATTCTCAATCAAACCTGAAAAAAAGCGCGGAGCAGTCATCCTTGCCCCCGGTATTGCAACCAATGGAAACCTGTATCGTATTGATACAGATGGCAATTGTTTATTATTAAACCATAACAAGTCATTTGCCAATCTTTTGGCTGCTGAAGGTTTTGATGTTTACATCTATCATCCGAGATATACAGAACGTGTATATAATCGATATGTCACACGCTATTGCAAAAAAAGTATTTTTTTTGATCAAATATATAAAGCACCTTCGGAATTGACTTTTTTGGAATTGGCAAACGCAGAACTGCCCCAATTAATACAATTTGTTGTAAATCATAGTGGCTGTGAACAAATTTCATGGATTGGATATTCTTTGGGTGGGATGTTAATCTATGCATATTGCATGGAAAATGAGGATCCATATGTCAGAAACATCGTCACAATTGGGAGTCCGATAACGTTTAATCAACTATTTATTCGGGTAATTCCCTATATGAATTGGGCATCAAAAGCATTGGGGCTTGAAGAAAAATCTTTTTTAGGCGCTATGTCTGAAAATTTAGTGCCATTAACACGAATGATTCGAAATTTGCCGGAATGGCTTGTTCGTTTTAATATTGTCGCTCCTTTTTTATTTAATCCTTTTAATATTAATGGTGCGACAGTCAAAACCTTACTGGGAAAAATTATTGAACCTATCCCCGCTTCTCTGGAAAACTGTTTTTCTGGATTTATTGAAAAAGGATATCCTTCAGCACAGAACTATGCCTTCCATTATTTGAAATCACTTCGTAGACTACAAAAGCAAGATAAACAATTTTTATTTTTTTATGGGCCGAATGATGTCCTTGCACCACCAGATAGTGTATTCTTAGCACATGAAATAATCAGCCCGGATTGTCCAAATCTAATCAAAGTGCCTTCTGCAGGGCATCTTGATTTAATTGTCGGACTAAATTCAAAGCATTATTTATGGCTGCCTATTGTTGAATGGCTTAAAGATTTTGCTGTCATTTAGATGTGTGTAGATATTTATAACAAACATCCTCAAAATGATCCACTCTTAAAAAAAATATCAATATTACATTGATTTATGAATAAATTTGTGTATATATAACGATAACATAAATTCATGCCAAATGATTCAAGGAGCTGAAAATGTTCAATACGATTAATTTGAAATTCAAAATCTTGATTGGATACTTGGTGGTAACCATGATGGCAGTTGTAGTGGGAATGATGGCCCGCTATCAGTTTTCAACAATCAGCGATAATATGACTTTCCTGACCAGGGATGTTTCAACTGAGGTTAAAATAGCGAATAATATATGTTCATCTATTTTATCCACACGTTCTTTTGTTGAAAAATATCTCTACCTTAATCAGATTGAAGATCGAAAGGAAGCTGAACGACATATCCAGGATGTTCGGACAATTCTCGACATTGCCAGACAAAAAATTAAATCCCCAAAACGCATGGCCCCCTTTCAAGTAATTGAAAACCTGTCCAAAAATTACATAGCTACATTTAATAATGTGGTTAATGACTTATCCATGGCCGATAAAAAAAAGGGGCATATTCTTGAACATGCGAAATCAATTAGAAAACAAATATTCGAAATTATAAGAAAAACAAAAGATACCCCCCGGCATTTTGAGTTTTTTAGTACTGTCTTGAATCAATTTATATCCATTGAAAACAAAATCGCAATTTTTATATCTGACCCCCTGGTCATCATCTCAAAAGATTCTCATAAACGACTCAGTCGTCTAAACAAGCTGCTTCAAAACAATCTTCCTCAGGAGGCTGTTCAATTACCAGCGATCATTGATAGTTACAAAAATGAAATTAAAGCACTGAATGAAATTCGGAAAAGAATCAAACATCAGGTTCAAACCATATTGATACCTCTTGCTCCCAAGATGGAGCTTTTGGCTGTAAATGTTGCAGATTATGGCTGGAACGAAATCGATTTGTATAGCACAGATTTAAATAATTCAATTCAGTTTACCGATCAGTTTATACTGGCAATGATTGCTATCACAATTTTACTGGGTATTGTTGTCAGCTTTATTCTAGCTCGGCTCATCATCAAGCCCATTGCTGAAGTTGTCGATGGCTTGACTGGAAGCGTTGAGGAAGTTGAGCATGGGTCATCACAGGTTTCCCTATTGAGCAATCAATTATCTGATCGCTCGGCAGAACAGGCTTCAGGGATTAATGAAAAGGCCAATGACCTGAAGAGTATTTCAGATATATCCAGCCAGAATGCCAATCATGCCAGTAAAGCAGATAATCTTATTTCGGAAACCAATGATGTTGTCACTGATGCCAATTCATCCATTGAAGAACTTAATGCATTTATGAAAGATATTTATGAGGCCAGTGAACAAACCTCCCAAATTATTAAAACAATTGATGAAATTGCTTTCCAAACCAACCTATTGGCTTTGAATGCAGCAGTAGAGGCCGCCCGTGCTGGTGAAGCTGGCGCGGGTTTTGCAGTGGTAGCAGATGAAGTTCGCAATTTGGCCATGCGTTCGGCTGAAGCTGCTGGAACGACTGAGGAACTTATTCAAGGCATAACAGATAAAATTCATGGGGGAACTTCATTGGCCGAAAAAACCACAAAAGCGTTTGAAGAAGTGGCTGGAAGGGTTTCAGGTGTTGGTGAACTGATTGGATCTATTAGTGGGCTATCAAAAGAGCAGGCTGCTGCTATTGAAAAACTGAGCGTTTCAATGACCAAAATGAAAGAGGCTGTTCAACAAAATGTTGAAAATGCTCATGATTCAGCAGAAGCATCCATTCAAATGACTGACCAGGTCGACATGATGAAAGCCTATGTCGATCAATTGGTCAATGTTATTGAGGGCTTTAAACAAACACAAATCATTGAAATGGAGGAAAGTGATGAAGATCTTGAATAACAAGACGATCCTTGGAAAAATACTGCTTATCCTTTGGGTGACGATGTATTGCGGATGCAGCTATATCGAAAATGTTCATCTGCCATTTTGGAAAAAACCTGCCTCCCGGTCAAATTCAATGAAATATTCTTTAAGCGGTCGAACCATGTTAAATGATGCCCAATTGGCATCACTTGTTTACGATACTGATGATAAAATACAACAATTTTGTTCCAAAAATGGTTATGACAATCTTGCCATTGGTGAGCTAAAACAACTTAAGGTTAAATACTTTACCGCAAATACAAATGAGGCACAATACATTGTTGTTCGTGGAACAAGCAACTTTGACAATGTCAAATCGGATATTCTCGCATTACCAATATATGATACACGTTCAAAAATATGGCTGCATAAAGGATTCCGAGATGCCGCCCTGGGAATAATTCAAAATTTAGAAAATGCGTATCCAAAAATGCAACCTGCCAAAAAAACAATTATTGTTGGTCATTCTCTGGGCGGCGCAATCGCAAATATATTAGGAATTTATTTTTACCAAAATAATTTTAATTTGGATCGCATCATAACTTTTGGTCAGCCCAAAATTACAAACAAAAAAGGTTTGGCCGCATATTCGAATCTTCCCCTTTTTCGCGTTGTTGGTGCCGGTGATATCATTACTTGTGTGCCACCCCAAACAAGTTCTTTTACCTTTGTTCATGGTGGGCTCAAAATTAAAATTAATGATACCAACATCTCCTATACTCATTTTGGCGATGCGGCAAATGCCATTGAGGATGACCCTGTTTCCATTCATATGGATCTTGATCGGGTTTCACGTGCAGTTTATCATAAAATTTCACATTACATCAAACGTCTTCAAAACCATAAAAACATTGTAATTCAAATAGACAAAAACTCAAATTAACTGTCCTTGCATTTCTTTTGCACTGATAACACGCTTTAATTGAACATGAATCCTATCGTTTTTGTTAAAAGAACCGGTAACTTTTACTGGAATATAGTTACCGGTTAATCCATTTGAATAATTGCTATCTGATGATTCAACAATAACCCATTGCCTTTGGCCAATACTTTTTTGGTAAAAACGCATTCTTTTATGCGCCCCCAGCTCACGAATAATTCTCGCCCTTGTTTTAATTGTTTGAATATCAAGAGCTATTTTTTGCTTTGCAATACAGGTCCCATTTCGCAAAGAAAAAGGAAAAACATGAAAATAGGCTGCTGGTAAACGATCAAGTAGCGATAAAGTGTTTTCAAATGCCTGATGGGTTTCAGTTGGAAAACCTGTAAGCACATCAATCCCAATTGCAATATCTGGTATACTTTCATGAATGCTTTCAATCAAGTCATGAAAAAAGCCTCGCGTGTAATGACGATTCATCTGTTTTAAAGTTTGATCATCACCACTTTGCATGGGAATATGTAAGTGATGACACATTTTCGGCGACGTCTGTAGGATTTGAATCAATTCTTTTGATATTTCAAGAGGTTCAATTGAGCTTAAACGTATTCTTGGGCAGTCTGGAATCTGCAATATTTTGTTTAGCAAATGTATCAGTTCAATGGGCGGTATCAAGTCATGACCATATCTTCCCAAATGAATACCTGTTAAAATAATCTCTTTATACTGGTTATCCCGAAAACGTTTGATCGTATCCACAACTTGTTTTTCAGGCAAACTACGCGAAGGTCCTCTGGCATATGGCACAATGCAATAACTGCAAAAGGCATTACACCCATCTTGAATCTTAATCATTGGTCGTGAACGTTTTTGCAAGTTATCCAAGTGAATGTGTCCATAAGCTGTATGGGATAAAATATTTGAAATGAATATTTCAGGAGAACCTGGTTTTTGCAGATGCGGATGGTCCTTTTGAATACGATGAGGCAGTTCATGTTTATAAGCGTGCCCCACAATCCAATGGACACCATCTATATCCTGAATATCTTTGGGAGAAACCTGTGCATGACAACCGGTAACAATGATGAGTGCATCAGGATGTTTGCGGATGGTTTGACGAATTAACTGTCGTGATTGCATGCCAGCCTTTTGAGTAACTGTGCATGTATTGATTATGGCATAGAATGCCTTCCGATTCTTCAGTTCAAATCCATTTTGTTTGAGTTGCCATGCAATTGCTTCAGATTCATACTGATTGACCTTGCATCCCAATGTTTGAATTGTAAAAGTTTTATTCATATCATGTTTTTGAGATGAGCCATTATTGATGGCAATTCCATCATTGATACAATTTGGAAATGCGGTATGGGATTATTATCTTTGATTGGTTCATTTTTTGGATTGACCCAGACTGTAGCTCCCAGACCTGCATTGAATCCTCCTAAAATATCGGTTTTAAGCCGGTCGCCCACCATTATTGCTTCATTGGGCTTACATTGTGCCAATTCACAGGCTTTGAGAAAAATTGAAGGATGCGGTTTTTCATGCTTTTCTTCTCCTCCCACAATAATATTTGAACCAAACAATTCTTCTGCTTTGCATGCAGCCAATTTGGGGCGCTGAATTGTGGCATCACCATTGGTAATGATGATGCCAGTATAATCTTGTAACAGTTTTTTCAGCATTGCATGAATATCTGGAGTAAATGCATAAAAAGCCAGTCTTTCACCATGAAAGGCTTGATTTAATCGCTCTGGAAGGTCAGGGTGATTGATATTCTGGATGGCAAGCGCCTTTTTCCATAGGCCTGTTCGCCATGTATGCACATCAATAATGCCTTGTGGATCAAAAGGGGCCGCTACCAATAACTGACGAAAATCATGGATTAAGGCGGGGGTATACATATCAAAAACTGTTGATCGGGCAATTTGGGCAATAATTTCATAGGTGCGTAAGTCTGCTGTTTCACAGTCAACCAGGGTGTGGTCCAGGTCAAAAAAAATTGCTTTAACAGAGATATCTTTTGATATTTCATTTTTTCTATTATTTTTGTGCATTTGTGATTCCCACTTCATCAAAAGTTTTAATTTCAGCAAGTACACGTGTCGCCGCATCCATCAATTTCATTCCGATTGCTGCACCAGTACCCTCTCCCAGGCGAAAATCCAGTTGTAATAAGGGGTCCAGATTTAAATGATCCAACATATATTTGTGACCAATTTCAACAGATTGATGTGATGCAAACAAATAGTCTTTTGCTGTTTGACATAATTCAATCGCCAGAAGTGCACCTGCTGTTGATATCAGTCCATCACAGATAACAGGAATTTTATGAAGTGCTGCTCCTAAAACCAGGCCACATAATCCACCAATTTCAAACCCACCAACTTTTTGTAATACGTCAATGGGATCTGATGGATCAGGTTGATGCATTTGGATACTCTTTTCAATGATCTGAATTTTCTTTTGAAGTCCTTGATCATCAATGCCTGTTCCTCTACCAGCAAGTTCTTTGACAGGGTATTTGCTGTAGCAAGCAATGATTGCTGTTGATGGTGTTGTATTGCCAATCCCCATATCACCGGTTCCCAATACATGAACAGGTTGCTCCGCAAGGAGTTCTTCAACAATTTCAATACCAGCCTCAATACTTGAAATGGCCTGAACTCTTGTCATTGCTGTCGTTTTTGAAAAGTTATGGGTACCATATTCTATTTTTTTATGAAATATAGGCAAATCCTTTTCAAAGGGATAGTTAACCCCCAAATCTGCAACACGAACCTTTGCACCGGCATCATTTGCCAGAACATTGATAGAAGCGCCCCCCTGAACAAAATTTAATACCATCTGTGGTGTAACATCGGCAGGAAATCGACTGACAGATGCCTCACAAATGCCATGATCACCAGCGCAGACAACAATCATTTTGTTATCCAAATGAATATCTATCTGCTGATAAATGCTTGCCAAACGTGCGGCCATATGTTCAAGTTTTCCCAGGCTTCCATTGGGACGTGCCTGGTTATCCAGACGTTCATAGGCTTTCTTCATGAATGTCTGATCTGCTGGTTGAATTGATTGAAGTGTTTTATTCAAAAGTTTCATAAGTATCTAATTTCCTTTTCGTATATCAAAAAATGTCACCCACAAAATCAGGTATCAAACCCAAGCTGCGGGCACGTTCAAATAGGGTTTCAATTGCGCGCATACCAGTTTTGCTCAAATAACTTGTATCATTATTCACATACAAATCTATATGTTGACGAATAACATCATCTGATGTTTCCTGTGCATGCTGTTTAATGTATTTTGTAGCTTTTTCTGGGTGCCGTTTTGAAAAATTAAGACTATTCTTCATGCATTGTTCAATTGAAGCGCTTAAATACGACAAATTTCTTTTTAAGGCAATGCAACCCAATGGAACTGGTAAGCCAGTTTCATCTTCCCACCATTTCCCTAAATCCATGAGGCAAGTCAATCCATAATTGTGATAGGTAAATCGGCCTTCATGAATAATTACACCAGCTACACATTTTCTCTGTTGAATTGCCGGCATAATTGTCTCAAACGACATGGGAGTAACATTGGGATTGTTTTTTAAATAAAGCCCCAATAATAAGTTTGCTGTTGTCCATATACCAGGCACTGCAATGATATTTGCATTCAAAACAGATTGATCACAACCTTTTGGAGCAACAATCAAAGGGCCGCAATTGTATCCTAAGGCAGCACCTGTCTTAAGTATGGTATAATTATCCAATAGATGACCCATTGCATGAAAGGACAGCTTGGTAATATCATATTGTCCTTGTTTTGCAGCCTGATTGAGTTGCTCAACATCTGCATGAATAACATCAAAGTATAAATTATCACAGGTGACTTCCTGATGGATCATCGCATAAAAAATATATGTATCATTTGGACAGGGTGAATAGGCCAATGTATACTTATTTATATTGACGTTATCTTGCATTACAAACGTGGTCTTCTTTCTGGTCAACACTTTGATGAGCAATACGTGTTAATTTGGGTTTATATTTATCGTTTTTTGTCATTATATTGCTGTAAAACCGGATGCATATTAAAGCCAACGCAAAAAATAACAGACTGAATAACACAGAAAAACCGGTTTCATCCATTTGATAATATTTTGCCAGTTCTTGCCCCATAATGCCACCTACAATCATAACAAGAATGGGGGCAACATACATCAAAAAGGATAAATATAATAATGACTTTGTGGGCATACTGAGAATTACACGATCACCAACATCTGCACCAATATGATTGGGAAGTTCAACTTCCATATCTTCAAGTTTACTTCCCATTGTCTGACATTCATCACGTGTTTCACAATGCTCACATGTTTTCATGCGTTGGGTTCGAACCCATGCTGTATTGTTGGGCGTAATTTTAAAAACATAACCTTCTTCTGTTGCCATATTTTATTTCCTACATCATTGAGTTCTTTTGTAAATACTTTGCAACATCCATTGCAAAATAAGTTAAAATCATATCAGCTCCAGCGCGTTTTATGGCCAGGAGGCTTTCAATCATGACCCCCTGTTCATCAAGCCATCCTTTGTCAGCAGCTGCTTTAATCATGGAGAATTCTCCACTGACCTGGTATGCCGCAATGGGATAGTCTATCTCATTCCGAATGGTTCTGATAATGTCCAAATATGCCAGTGCTGGCTTTACCATAATAATGTCTGCACCTTCTTCAACATCCATGGTAGCTTCTCTGATAGCTTCTAAGGAATTGGCAGGGTCCATTTGATACGTGCGTCGGTCACCAAACTGTGGTGCAGATTCAGCGGCCTGTCGAAATGGACCATAAAATGAAGAACAATACTTAACTGCATAGGACATAATCGCAGTATCTGTATAGCCTTCTTCATCCAGCATATCCCGAATTTCAGCAACCCTGCCATCCATCATATCTGATGGTGCCACGATATCAGCCCCTGCTTTGGCATGAGATAAGGCTGTTTTTGCCAGAAGTTCAAGAGTTGCATCATTGTGAATCTTTTGTTTATCGATCATACCACAATGGCCATGATCAGTATATTGACATAAACAAACATCGGTAATCACCAATAGATCAGAGACCTTATTTTTTATTTCTTTGACAGCTTTTTGAACAACACCATTTTTGGCGTAAGCCTGAGTGCCTAAGGCATCTTTGTTGTCTGGAATACCAAATACGATAATTGCAGGGATGCCAATTTTTTTTGCATCTTGAGCAACTTTGATTAAATGATCAACAGACAATTGAAAGTGACCGGGCATTGATGGGATTGGATTTTTGATATCCTGTCCATTTACTGCAAACACAGGTAAAATGAGATCATCAACTGATAAATGCGTTTCTCGAACCATGCGCCGAATTTGTGGATTTTGCCGCATTCGCCTGGGACGATATTCCGGGAAAACCATATTACCTCCAAAATTATTATACTTATTAGGAATTCTCTGAAAATAAGTTTCTTATTATATTTATGACTGTCCAATTTTGGTGTTTTTTGGCACAGTTATTGTTGTGTAGGGGCGAACCTTATGTTCGCCCTCCGAACAAAAACCAAAAATGAAACCTATATCCGAAATCAATACATTTATTTCCGAACATAGGTTTGATTTCGGTTTTTATCTGGAGGGCGAACATAAAGTTCGCCCCTACACTGTTCGTTGGTATAAATATATTTGTGTTAGCCTGATGGCTATGGACTTCTATTCTTCCCCTTTTTGGGCAATAACTATTCCATGAAAAACCAAAGTTGAACGATCATATATCATTTTTTTATTGAATTATCAACTTTTCTAAAAGCGTATGTAATACTAACTTCCATGGAACAAAAGTGAGTACCCAATATAAATATTTTCCAAAATATTCATCCATCTGGTGATTGTTTCATGGGATATATGAAGATTTTATCTTAAAGAATTTAAAATTAGAGGCGAACTTACTCTTTTGGGAATGGCGTCCAAAAGAATATTTAATAGTTCAATTTCATTTATCCTTTCCAAATCTCTTAAATCAACCATCAAAATTCGGCATCCTTCATATTTGTTGAAAAGTAGTTAACACAACAATTGTTAGAAATTAAATATATTTTATTCTTTTATTGAAGTATTAAAGATATAAAAAATATTCTGTTTAAATTTTATTTTATTACAATAGATTATATCCTAGATAAAAGTAAATAAAATATCAACAAATGAATTGAGCACAAAAATTGTAAAAGAAAGAGAATATTGGAATATTGTATTGAATAATATAAAATGTCCGAGCTCTACAATGCGGATATCAACAAGGGCATATTTTATGCCAAAATAGAAAAATTCCAGCGTATAAAAATGATTTTTCATCTATCTATCTATAGGGATGAAATGCAAGGGATTTTTGTTTGCAATATTTCACAAAAAAAAATGGGGAAGTTATTTTCAGAGAATTCCTAAAGGAAAACAAAGTTTAATGTCATCAATTTCACTCACAGAAACCAGAATCTAAGTTGGAATTTGGCTATTGTTCAAGGGGGGGACATCTTATCCAAAAACACCCTGTTTTTGTTACACTGAAATATTCTTTAACAATCGTAAAGCAATATCAGCTGTTCTTTGGGATGCTCCCGGTCCACCCAGGCGCCGCCGAATCAATTTCAACTTACGACGAATTTTATTCATGGTCAAGGGGTCCTTTAAAAGCTGACAGGCGGTTCTACAAATTTTATCAGGGGTTGCATCATCCTGAATTAGTTCAGGCACGACACGTTGACCGGCAACCAGATTCGCAAGACCAATATGGGGCACATTGATGAGCATTTTACCCAAATTATAACTAATAGGCGAAACTTTGTAAATAATAATCATGGGGGTTTCAATCAAAGCAACCTCTAAGGTTGCTGTTCCTGAGGCAACAATGACCAGGTCACTTAATTGATCCACTTGTCTTGCAAGTATATCGACAATTTGAATTTGTGGTGAATTTTTTAGGGAAAGAGAATCAAGAATAGATTGTATTTGTTCGTATTGAATGGTCGGTGCTCTTGGGATTAAAAACTTGATCGTTTCAAACTCACCCGCCATGAAATCCGCAGCTTGTGCCATAATCGGTAATAACATCTTGATTTCCCCTTCCCGACTACCAGGTAAGAGGCCAATAATTGTTTCATTTGATAATTTTTTATCCAAAACCGACAAACTGGGATATTCCAATAGCGGATGACCGACATACGTAACAGGTACATGATGTTTTCGATAAAAATCTGCTTCAAATGGCAATATGACAGCCATATGATTGACATATCGTTTAATTTTTTTTACGCGACCTGATCGCCATGCCCATAATTGTGGGCTAATATAATACAAGACTTTTATTCCCAGATTTTTAGCTGTTCTGGCAACAATCATATTAAAGTCTGGATAGTCAATCAAAACGAGCAAATCAGGTTCTATTGTCCGAAGCATATTTTTTGCAGTGCTTAATCCAGAAAGAATTCCCCCTCTTCTGGCAAAAACTTCAGTAATTCCAACCACCGAAAGATCGTTCAAGTGATAATAAAGGGTGACACCCGCTTTTTGCATTTGATCACCGCCCAGTCCGATAAACTGAACGTGTTTATCTTTTTGTTTGATGCTTTCAACCAGTTTCGCACCATGGCTGTCACCTGAAGCTTCACCGGCAATTAACATGATTGTTTTTGTTTTTGCGTGCATGTATCTCCCTTTTTTGTGGAATCAATCTTTACCAATCAATGCCTGTATGTCAATGACAACAGATTTCATATGATTGGCCTGGTGTGTCATATCTTCAGTTGAATGGGTTGTTTCAGAAGCTTTTTTCGAGCTGTCCTGGATATCCACATTGATATCAGATATTGATTGATTTAAAACGTTAACACGACTTGCCTGGTCATTAGATGCTGTAGATATTTTTTCAATAATCCGACTGACATCATTAATCATGTCCATATTTTCATCGTAGATCTCACGTGTCGTTTTTGCCAGTTCTGTGCCATTCTCGACAGCTTTCATGGTATTTTCAATGAGTGTTGTTGTGTTACTGGCAGCTTCAGCAGAGCGCATAGCCAAATTTCTAACTTCATCGGCAACCACAGCAAAGCCGGCACCCGCTTCACCTGCTCTGGCAGCCTCAACAGCAGCATTCAATGCCAATAGATTGGTTTGAAATGCGATCTCGTCAATTGTTTTAATAATTTTGCCAATTTGATCGCTGGATTCTGTAATTTCATTCATGGCACTGGATAGATTCTCCATCTGCTTATTGACTCGGGTTACAATCTGTGTTGTTTTGACCATCAAATTTCGCGCTTTACCTGCATCTTTTGAACTGTTTCCAATGATTTCTACAATATCATTGAGCTGTGTTGATGTTTCAGATAGTTTACTTGCATGCTTTTGAGTCGTTTCTGAGAGGATCTCATTGTTTTCAAAAACAAGCCCTGATGCTTCAGCCACTGTTTCAGAGCTTTGTTCCAATTCAATAACTGCATTATTAATTGGATCAATTACCCAACGATTAATGAATAATGAAACAATTAGAAAAAGGATTACTGTTAAAATAGCAAGAATAATTGTTAATTGAAGGACTTTCTGTGAGACGCGATATCGAATTTGTTTAACCTGTTCTTTGATCATTTTTTCAAGGTCATCCATATAGACACCTGTACACAATACCCAATCCCATTGTTTAAAGTAGCGCACATATGTCATTTTGGAAACAGGTTGATCTTCACCAATTTTAGGCCATTTATACCATGAAAAGCCCTGGCCTTTCGTTTGAGCAACTTTAAGTTGATCCAAAAGCAAGTATTTACCTTCCGGATCTTTGTAAATATCTGAACCAATATCTGAACCAATGAGTTTTTCTTTAGGGTGTTGTAACATTTTTTTTGATTTCGCACCAAAAATATAGAAATAGTCTTTACCATCCTGTCCATATCGTAAATTATTAATCGTAGCACAAACTTGTTGCTGAATATCAGATTCCGCAGCTTCCATGTATACTCCTGTTGCAATTATCCAATTCCAGGGGCGAAACAACACAGACATTGAAATTTTGGGTTGTGGCTCATCACTGCCAGGTCTTGGCCATAAATAATCAACCAGGCCCTCTCCATTTTTTTTGGCCAGATCAGTAAATTCTTTAACAAAACATTTGCCTGTAGAATCTTTCAAACCGGAAAGGTTTCGCCCTTCAAGCGCTTTTTTAATGGGATGCATCAGCATTATATAATCTGTATTGTTGATCCAGAGATAATTTGTCCCCAAATAGCGCATACTTCGGATTCTTTCCATTGCCAATTTTTTCTTTTCGTCTTCAGCAAGCTGATCATAATTGTCGTAGACATCTTTTATACTGTGTATCGCTATATCAGTAACAATTTTTAGCTCTCGTTTGTATAATTTTGCCAATTCTTTTGTATTGTGAGAATCATTGTAACGACTTTCCATAAACGTAAACGCATTGTCCAGCAAATTTTTTAACATTGCTTTTCTTTGCTTAATCATGTTGATTCTGAAGTTATCGATTTCTTGATTCGAGTTTGCGATCATCTGGTAAATAGAAAAAATCCCTGCTAATATTCCAGATAGCAGAACTCCCGCTATTACCAAGCCAATCAGTTTTTGTTTTAAATTCATGTCTGCCTCCTAACAATTTGTTGTTTCTAATTGCAGCCATGACAACATGGCTGCACAAATATGCCAATTGGGAATTGCGATGGATTATGGAAAGTAGCATCAAAAGATCGGCCACATTCTTCTTGTTGGGCCTTGGTGAAAAAAGATTATCAAAGAACAAGAAAATAAGAAAAAATTACTTTTTAACCGAACAGTCACAGTCAACACCACTTATAAAGGGTGCAACGATATTCTTGTTCGAATCATCGCAGTCAAACAACTTAAATTGAATTGCTGCAGTACCAATAATATTCGGTCCTGGGCCAGGCGCAAAATGATCACCATCCCGATCCTGATATGAATCATTTTCAAAGATAGATTTCACATCTACCAATGGAATGGAAAGTTTTAAAGATTCATTCAATTTTTCAATAAATGCATTGGCCAGATAGGCATGAGTTGTATTGCTTGGATGAAACGCATCAAACGAAAATCCACCACATCCAAATGTTTTATATATTTTATGTCCATTTATTTCAAGTGTATTTTCATAGACCGCCTGAAAAATTTCAAAAGTATTTACGATACTTACCTTTCCTGGTTCTTTCAATGATTTGATATGCGTATTAATCGCATCAATACGTGCATCAACAACAGCTATTTCGTTCGAAGACAATTTACAAGAATCTGGCAATGTACCAATTGCAGTATTTGCTTGTAGATTAGATGATGTTACCGAAAAAGTACCACTTTTTGCCAGATTTAAAAAAGGTGCCAAACCTATAGATTCTCCTGTTTGCAGGGCAGTTATATCAGGATTCGGATATTGTGCAAGACGTTCAATGTCTTCTTTTGTGAAAAAGAATGCGGGTTTTGTCATATAGGGCAATGTAGCAATAAAGACATGACTGTTGGGCACTGCTTTTAATTGATTGACCACATCGGTCAAATTGCTTTTTACAGTATTCAGATCATGTTGATCCTCTGTGTTGTTCAGATAGGCTTCAATTTTATCCATTGTAATTTCAGTACCATAATTATTAATTACAGACCATAAAACATCATTGCTACCGATCCAAAGGGTAAAAATTATTTTTTGGCCTGGATGAAGACTTGCCACATACAGCGCTGCTTCCAGCTGAGATACTGACCCTTTTTTTTCAGGAATTGGAGTCATCAATGCTTCCAAGAGTGCGGGGTCCAACTCAGATAGAGGCACATTTGATCTTTCATTATTGAGCGCCGAGGATGCATGCAAATGTCTTTTGGCGGGTGTTGTTCTTGTAAATATCAGGTCGCTTATTGTTGAGCTATCAACCCCCAAATTATAAGGTATTTCATCGGGCTTTTTCCGTTGCATGTCTTTTGTCAAATAAGGATTGCTCCAGGTCAAGGCGAATTTTGTTCTCAATTGAGCAGCCAATAATTCAACAAAGCCATTTTTCTGTGTATCTTCGTGAACATTTTTCAATCCGCTTTGTGTACCATTGGTTAGGCTGTCTCCCAGGTTTATCATAACACAGGCGGGTTTGGTTGATTCATCATGCATACCTGCCAGAACCTGTAATCCAAAAATAGCATCATTGAGATCCATTGCACCATCATTGTTTAAATCACCATTCGTTGTGCTTGAAGAGGGGATGATCCATAAAGATGCAATGATTAATGTGACTAAAAATACATACAGCACTTTTTTCATGTTTTTCCTCCTTGTTTTAATATACTTTTGTTATAATTATATTATATCAACGAAATAACATATGCATTTCGCAGTTTGAAATATTTTTTTTTACAATCATTTGATTAGATTCTGTTTCTTGTCCGAGGGCAAATATAATATAAGGTGCACGACCACGCAAACTGAAATCAAAATGCTCCCCAAGCCATAATGATATATCAAAGCGATTGAAAGTCAAACAAGTTTGATCAAACATACTTAGGAATGCTCGGAAAATATCATCACCAAACAGACATGTCTGACTTGTCGGCCAGACAAAAATGGGTAAGTTTTTTTTAGAGCATTTCTTAAAGACTGGTTTGATTGACATGATTTTGTATATTTTTTTATTGAATATATTTAACGCAAGCATTTTTTTTAAGCTGAAATAATCGCTTTTGCCGGAATAATACCAGTGGCTGCCGCAGAAACAATATTTCCTGCAACTCCGGGGCCATCACCGGCAACATACATGCCATTGATTCGAGTTTCCAAGTGACTATTTGTTTCAATCTGTGTGGCAAAAAATTTAATTTCAGGTGCATACAAAAGCGTTTCATCATTGGATACACCGGGAATAACATTGTTTAATTTCTCAAGACCATCAATAAGGTTGGTAAGTATACGCTCTGGAAGCGCCATTGCAATGTCACCACACACAACATCGGTCATTGTTGGTTCGATATATCCTTTTTGAATGCGTTGCCAGGTACTGCGACGTCCTCTTTTTAAATCGCCAAATCTTTGAAGAATTGGTTTGCCGCCCCCAATGAGAGTGGCCAGATTTCCAATGGCCTCTCCATATGCCTGATTGTCAGTGACCGGTTCAGTGAGAATCACTTTTGATAAAAAGGCAAAATTGGTATTTTCGGATTTTTTATTCTGGTAGGCATGACCATTTACACATACAAAATGCTTATAATTTTCAAGTGCGACAAAACCACCTTTATTTGTACAAAACGTGCGCGTTTGATCGTCATATTTTTGGGTCTGAACAAAAAAAGTAGGATCATAAATAATTTCGCACAAATCCTGCATGATATCATTGTGAACTTCAACCCTGACACCGGTTTCAATGCCTCTATGCGTTTGACCAATACCATGTTTTTTCGCGACCTGTGTTACCCAATCTGCACCAACCCTGCCAGGTGCAAGGATCACATTTTTTGCATAATAAGTATCTTTGTTCGTTTTAACACCTTGAACATGGTTATTCTCCACCAGAACATCTTCAACCATTTCTTCTGTATGAATTTGAACACCATTTGATTGCACGGCATCAGCCATATTTGAAATATATTGGGGTAAGAAATCACTGCCCAGATGCTTTTGTTTGATCAGTAACAAATCAATCCCATTTTTTTTGGCTTGTTTTCTGATACGTTTGGCTGCATTCATATCTGTGGGATAGACAGGGCCATCCATGCCAAATTGATTAAAAATGGATTCTGTTTCATCAATTAATTCCATGGCGCGATGCGTTGGTAAAAACTGTGTTAAATCAGTCTTTCCCAGTTTATGAATATAGTTAAGTTTGCCATCAGAAAACAATCCTGCACCACCAATTCCACATAAAATATTACATGGTTTACATTTCACACATTGATTTTTTTGACTTACCGGACATTCTCTTTTATGTGGTATTTTGCCACGTTCAACCAATAACACACGAAGGTTTGAATGTTCACTAAAATACCAGGCAGAAAAAAGACCTGCCGGCCCCCCACCAACAATAATGACATCATAATTTTCCATAATTAGATTCTTTTCCTGAATTTTTTTTAATATGTAATGAGCAGATTGGTTGTCTTGAGATACAGATTAAACGAACAATTTAAATATCATATCATAAATCACACTAAAAAACAGCATATTTAAAATTCGTTTGATATAAGGTGGGAATGAAAGGTCAAAGCTGCACCAAACGCGCTCCAGTGCTCGTTCCCAGATTCTGCCTGGGAACGAGCACTGGAGCGAGTTTGCCTTAACCTGACAGCAATGGGGTAAGCCGACGAAAACCGAAATCAAACATATGTTCGGAAATATATTAATTGCTTTCGGATATAGGCGCGTTTTTGGTTCTTGTTCGAAGGACGAACATAATGCCCTTCGGGCAACTTAAAAGTATGTCTAAATTATAAAAAATGTTAGGCATAATCTATAAAATATTTGTTTTTCCGAAACATAAACATTAAAAATAAGCTTCGCCCTTACACTGAACGTTTTAAAACAATATTTACATTAGCTTGACGGCTATAGACTGTTACATTTCGTCCTGCGGATCAATAACTATGCCAGAAAAAATCAAAATTGGACGATCATATTAAAAAAAGAAATATAATTAAGGGTATTCAAAGATCAAGATTCACCGCACTCAATGCGATTACGCCCATTTTCTTTCGCCAGATAAAGGCATTCATCAGCACGTTTGATCATCGAAGCAGCGGTTTCATCTTCAGATTCTAGCGTACCAATACCACCACTAATTGTGACATGAAGCCCCTCATGTTCCCATTTTTGATCTCCAACCCATGTGCGAATACGTTCACTTGCAATATAACACCCTTTCCGGTCAGTTTTTCTCATAACCACCAAAAATTCTTCCCCTCCATATCGTCCAATAATATCAATTTCTCTTAGTGCATCTTTAATGGTATTTGTTACTGACACCAGAACCTCATCACCCACTTGATGACCATAAGTATCATTGATTTTTTTAAAATGATCAATATCAAACATGGTAATAGATAGTGGGTCAGAATGTCTGCGGGCAGCAAAAATTTCATTGGCAAGGCGATCAATAATATGGCTGTGATTGAAAATTCTTGTAAGGCTATCTGTTACAGCCAGTTTTTCTAGTATTTTATTCTTTTCTTCCAGCTCATCAATTAAGTTTAGAATGACATCTCGATTTTTTTTCAATTCAATGTGAGTTCGGACCCTTGCAAGAAGCTCAGTCGCATTGAAAGGTTTGGTTACATAATCAACAGCGCCTAATTCAAATCCCTTAACAATATCAGAAGTTTCTGACTTGGCTGTAAGAAATATAATTGAGATATCGCGTGTTCGTTCTTGCTCCTTTAAACGTCTGCACACTTCATGACCATCAAGTTCAGGCATCATAACATCAAGCAGAATTAAATCCGGTGAAATATTATTTAATACATCAAGGGCTTGCTGCCCATTTGTCGCAACAGCAATTTGATACTTATTCTTTCGGAGGATACTTCCCAGAACCTGAAGGTTTTGGGGTAAATCATCAACAATTAATATCAATGCTTGAGAATTATCAAATTTTTTTGTAGAGCTCATAGGTTTTATTCTTATTCTTTGTTTCAATGAATAAAATACTGCTAAAAAAGCAGTAAGTTATGATCTATGACCGTCATATATTAGCTTTTCATGGCTTGATTATTTTTAGAAAAAGGGCATCACATAAAAGCAAGGGAAATGCTCTTTTCATGCCATGATAATCCCACCATGGACGGATCATATCATGAAAATGGTTTGTCTCTATTTTATGAATCTGAAACTGAAGAGAAATCATATCAAAATTTTCAATTAAATTTTGTAAAACTCATTCAAAAAAAAGTCAATAGAAAATGTTTCCTGCTTCAAATATCATTGGCAATTTTTATACCATTTCAGTATTATTTCCGGCCTGGTATATATTAAAAAACTTTACAAAGCTCTATATATGGCTTATGATTATCAGGATATTATAAAAGAATAACTCACTTTTTTTTAATCAGGGAGTTCGTAAGAAACAATGAAGCATGTATTTCAAAATAAAACGATCTGGTTGTTTTTTTCATCAGTCAAATTATCTGTCTTTTTGTTGTTGACATTGGCAGTCGTTTCAATAATTGGAACCATCGTTCCCCAAGGGCAGGCAAGTGAATATTACATATCTACCTTTGGTCAATTATGGGGTAAGATGATAATAGTCATTGGTGTGGATGATACCTATCATTCTATATGGTATCGGCTTCTCATGGGTCTATTGAGCATGAATATTATTGTTTGCTCCCTGGATCGTATTTCATCGACGTGGACAATTATATTTCCAAAGAAACCAAAAGTGAGTGCAACACGATTTCGAAATAAACCTGATCGTATCACCTTTGATGTCATGGATACTGTTGGGCAAATTCGCGAAGCCATAAGTTGCTATTTATCCAGGAAGTTATCTTATTGTGAATTAACATCCACAGACAAGGGCTTTTATTTTTATGGTGAGACCGGACGAAAAAGTCGTCTTGGTGTCTATGCTGTTCATTTGAGTGTATTGATAATGATTTTTGGCGGCATTATGGGTTCATTCTTCGGATTTGAAAGTTATATCCAGATCCCTGAGGGCAACCAAACAAACGAAGTAATAATTGGTCATAATCAAAAAATTGAGTTACCTTTTGCCATTCGGTGTGATGATTTCTCTGTATCGTTTTATGAAAATGGGTCTCCAAGTGAATTTAAATCAATGATATCCCTTGTTAAAAACAACCAGGTCATTGTCAAGCAACCGATTTTAGTCAACCATCCTTTGCGCTATGATGGTATTAATATTTTTCAATCCAGTTATGGACTCACGACACCAGAATATAAGGAAGAGATGCCTGAAACAGTTATTCTTTTTTTTCAGAATTTAAAAAATCGTCTGTCATATCCTGTAAAAGCAATGTTGAATCAACGTATGGAAATGCCTGAAGGTAAAGGTTTTTTTACAATTCAGAATTATCAGTCGTCATATAATTTTAGTGGACATGCTTTGGGGCCAACATTGACAGTACTTTTAGAAAATAAACTATCCAACACAACAAATGAACAGTTAACACCCCGAATTGTCATGATACCTGTGCAATATGAAAATTTTGATCGTATGCGGCAGGGCCATTTTGCTATCAGTGTAATGAATGAAAGTGCTTTCCGCATACCTGATTCAGAAAAACGCTATTATACAGGGCTCCAAATAACAAAAGATCCAGGCGTTTGGTTTGTTTATGCAGGATTTATCATCATGCTATTGGGCGTTTTTGTCACTTTTGTTATTTCTCATCGCCAATACTTTGTCGAAGTTGTTGAAAAATCTCCAGGTGCATGTCAGGTGTTTATTTCTGGCGTTTCCAATAAAAATAAACTGGGGATGTCACAAAAACTGAATCGTTTAAAAGAAGAATTACAGAAAATCTGTATCAATTTATCATAATAAATTGACAACTATTGTCACTAAATTTTAGGAAAAGACATGAACAGTTCTCTGGCATTATCCATCACAACGTTTTTATATGGTTCAGCAGCCTGTGCCTATATTTGTGGATGGATTTTTAAAAAGAATTATATAAATCACAGTGGTACATACCTGACAATCGTTTCAATTATCTTGAACACCATTGGTATTATCATGCGTTGGATTGAATCATATGAAATGGGTATTGGTCATGCACCCTTATCCAATTTATATGAATCGTTGGTATTTTTTTCATGGACAATTGCAACTATTTATATCAGTATTGAGTTTCGTTATAAAAATAAAAGTATTGGTGCGTTTGCATTGCCATTGGCTTTTTTATCACTGGCATATGCATCACTTCCCTCAGTCAACGAGAATATTCAACCCCTGATACCAGCACTTAAAAGCAATTGGCTGATCGCACATGTGTTTACCTGTTTTCTGGGCTATGCGGGCTTTGCACTGGCCTTTGGTTTAAGCCTGATGTATATTATTACAGACAAAAATAGCCATGCTGCTCAAAAATTACCCGACCCAAACATGATTGATGAGCTAACCTATCAAATGATCATGTTTGGTTTTTTGTTTCTAACAGCCGGAATCATTACCGGAGCTGTTTGGGCGAATTCTGCTTGGGGAGCTTACTGGTCATGGGATCCAAAAGAAACATGGTCATTAATTACATGGTTAATCTATGCGACTGTTATTCATGCCCGATTGATGCGCGGTTGGTCAGGAACACGAATTGCCTGGATTTCAATACTGGGTTTTTTTGCTGTGTTATTTACTTATTTTGGGGTGAACTTGCTACCTGGTTTGCATAGCTATGGGCAATAAACAGGGCGTTACCCTGGGCTGTGGTATGTTACGAACTTTCAGGGCTTAAAAAAATGCTCCTTTTTTTCAAATGTGCCCTGCAAGTAGTAAACTTTTATGCATCAGTCCGACAAGTCAGACATGTCCAACTTGTCTGATTGGAAAGTTATTTCCTGAGCTTTCCCAAGGCATAAATCAGCAACCAATTGTATATAATTAAAGATTATGAAAACACCTGAATTTATAAAAAAAATTCCAAAGGTTGATAAGCTATATCAACAGATTTCCATAATGCCTCAGTTTTCGGATATTCCACGTCCAATTATCATTCAGGCCATACAAAGTACGCTTGAGGATTTACGCCGCGGAATCATAAACAGAAATTATAATGAACAAGATATCGAAAATTCCCAGGTAATTGAAAAAGTACTATCAATGCTTCATCAGACGATCAAGCCGAATTTGCTTCCTGTAATTAATGCAACAGGTATTATCGTTCATACCAATTTGGGACGTTCTTTACTGGCATCCTCTGCCCTAGATCAAATAATTCAAGTCGCTTGTCATTACTCCAACCTGGAATATGATCTGGAAACTGGAAAACGTGGACAGCGATATCAGATCGTTGAAGATCTTATCTGTTCATTGACAGGTGCCGAATCTGCTACAGTTGTCAATAATAATGCAGGCGCAGTTTTGTTAACGCTACAAACAATTGCATCAGATAAATCGGTCATTGTTTCAAGAGGTGAACTGATAGAAATTGGTGGGTCTTTTCGTATTCCAGATATCATGGCGCTAAGCGGGGCAAAACTGGTTGAGGTTGGAACAACAAATCGGACACATCTTCATGATTATCAAAAGGCTATCTCCCCGGAAACAGCTCTATTGCTTAAAGTCCATCCGAGTAATTATTTAGTTCAGGGATTTACAGCTTCTGTTGATTTAAATGAGATGGTTGCTTTGGGGCACGCTCTATCTATTCCGGTAATGTATGATATGGGAAGTGGTAACCTTGTTGACTTATCTTCTAAAGGGCTTGATGAAGAGCCTGTTGTTCATAAGATTGTTTCATCAGGGGCAGATATCGTGACATTTAGTGGCGATAAACTATTGGGCGGCCCTCAAGCCGGCATTATTGTTGGTAAAAAATTAATTGTAGATCAATTAAAAACAAATCCCATGGCCAGAGCTTTGCGAATTGATAAATTAACCCTTGCAGCCCTTGAAGCTACTTTGCGTTTGTATCAGGATCCTAAAACTGTTTTTGATAAAATTCCAACCCTTGCATTTATTAATCGACCTTTATCAGAAATAAAAGATGCTGTTGACTCATTTTTTTTAGAGATCCAGTCTTTAAAAAATGATCAATTGCAAATAGAAATAATCGAGACAAACAGTAAAATTGGCGGTGGTGCATTACCACTTCAAACGTTACCCTCATATTGTATTGGAATCAAAGGGAATAAACAATCTGTTGATTCAATTGAGCGATTTTTTCGCGCCATGAATCCACCGGTTATTGGACGGATAGAAAATAATCAGTTCTTGTTGGATTTTCGAACAATTCTACCAACTGAAATCAAGGTACTTCTAAAATATATTGAGGATTTCATTCAGGAAATTAGTTAACACTTTAACACTTTAACCTGTTCAAAGGACATCTTGTATTCAAAAAAGTGTTAACTGGAATATGAAGGATGCCACTTGGGCGCATTCCCAAGAAGTCGGACATTTTTTTTAGTCCTGAAAGGGCGGCAACATACCAGCCCAGGGCAACGCCCTGGGTTATGTTATAAATGTTTTTTAATTAGCCCTGTAAGGGCGGCACATGTTTCAATTTATCTTGTTTTATGTAACGCCCTTTCAGGGCTAAGACAAAGCACATACTACATAACCCAGGGCGCTGCCCTGGGCTGGTATGTTGCCGCCCTTTCAGGGCTATGAAAACAAATGTCCGACTTTTTGGGAATGCGCCCATGCCACTTTATCTTTAATCAATAACCTGAAATATTGGAAGGAAAAACATATGAAGGAAATTATTCATCAAATATTAAACTCCAGCTTGCAAGTAAAAAAAGAAAGTATTGAAACCAATGCTATCAAACTTGAGCAATGTGCGCAAACAATGGCAGAATGTTTAACATCAGGGCACAAAATCCTGATATTTGGGAATGGTGGTAGTGCTGCTGATGCCCAGCATATTGCGGCAGAATTCGTCAATCGTTTTCAGATAGAACGTCCACCCCTGGCTGCAATTGCTTTGACAACTGATACCTCTATTATCACCAGCATTGGCAATGATTATGATTATAAGGATATTTTCTCAAAACAAATCAAAGCCATTGGCAAAAAACATGATATTGCATGGGGAATCAGTACCAGCGGCAATTCACCCAATGTAGTTGATGCCTTAAATGTTGCCAGGGAGATGACATTGACAACAATTGGAATGACTGGTGAAGGTGGCGGAAAGACAGCTGATTATTCAGATATCCTGCTGTCAGCCAATTCGTGCATTACTGCACGTATTCAAGAAACCCACATCACCATGGGGCATATTTTATGTGACCTCGTGGATCGGATTTTATTTCCATGATACAAAATAGACCTGAAATTGATTTTTCCAAATTATCCACATTTTCGATTTATGATCGAAAAAGTAAAGTGACTTTAGATGATTTTGCCAGCCCATGGAAAACAGGCAGTTCCTTTCAGAAATTTTTGGATGGCTTGCCAGAAATATTGGGCGGTAAAGATATCAAAAATGTGATCCACTCCATTGTAACCGCAGTCAAAACAAATCGAACAGTTATGCTGGCAATGGGAGCACATGTTATCAAAGTAGGGCTGAACCCTTTGCTTATTCAGTTATTTGAAAAAGGAGTTATCCATGCATTGGCTTTAAATGGTGCTGGCATTATTCATGATACAGAACTTGCGCTGGCAGGTAAAACATCTGAGGATGTTGCAGCATCACTGGATGATGGTCAATTTGGTATGGCCAAAGAAACTGCTGAGTTTATATGTATGGCTATAGAAAAATCTCAGAAAGCATCTGAAGGCTTAGGCACTGCCATTGGTCAAGCCATATTGGATGCCAAACTGCCATATGCCAATCATAGTTTGACTGCGAACTGTGTTCGCCTTGGAATACCTGTTACTGTTCATGTTGCCATAGGTACAGATATCATACATATGCATCATGCATTCAATGCGAAAGCGGCTGGTGAAGCTACATACAAAGATTTCAATACCTTTGCTTCAATTGTGGCAACACTGGCACATGGTGTTTATATAAATATGGGATCAGCAGTGATTTTACCCGAGGTATTCCTGAAGGCACTTACTTTAACAAGAAATTTGGGATTCAAAGTTCATTCATTTACAGCAATCAATATGGATTTTATACGACAGTATCGGCCATTAACCAATGTTGTCAATCGACCGACCTTATCCAATGGAACAGGAATAAACCTTGTTGGGCATCATGAAATATTATTGCCAATCATTGCATGTGGTGTAATGGAAAATTTGGCGAATGAAATTGGCAATTGTATGGTAGAATAGCAATAAAAAAGAGTGTTTCATGCATCAAAACGATAATAAGCTGCACAAGTCCCCTCAGACGAGACCATACATGGTCCAACTGGATTTTCCGGTGTACAGGTTTTTCCATATAGCCGACATTGTGAGGGTTTTATCAATCCCATGAGAATGTCGCCACATTGACATCCATGCGTATCTCTTGATTCACCTGTTTCCAGGTCAAATCGTTTGTTTGCATCAAAACAGGCGTATTTTTCTTTCAGAATCAATCCGCTGTTGGCAATTGTACCGATACCGCGCCATTTGGCGTCTGTTATGTTAAAAACCTGTTCCATCAAAGATATGGCTTTGGGATTTCCTTGTTTATGGACAGCTCGTGGATACGCATTTTCAATTGATGGTGTATTTGCTTTTACTTGGGAAATTATACGATGAATCGCATAAAGAATATCCCCTGCCTCAAATCCTGCAATGACACCGCCTGTTCCATACTGCAAAGGGATATGCTGATAGGCGATCTCACCAATAATTGTAGACACATGCCCGGGCAATAAAAAACCATCAATTTGTGTTTCAGGATGCTGAATTAATAATTCAAGAGCCGGTATCACACGTCTATGAGCTGATACAATACAAAAATTATTAATACACTGGGATTGAGCCATTAATACTGTTGCAGCAACAGCAGGCGCTGTGGTTTCAAAACCGACAGCTAAAAAAATAACTGTAGCATCCGAATTTTCTTGCGCCAGTTTTAATGCATCCATTGGCGAATAAACGATACGTACATCATGTCCCTTGCTACGTTCAATGAATAATGTGGAATGGTTGGCCGGCACACGAAACAAGTCTCCAAAACTGGCAACAATCACATTTTTTTGTCGGGTTGCCAATATAAAACGATCCAGATCAGATTGAGGCGTTACACATACCGGACAACCTGGACCAGACAGCAAATTGATTGAATCAGGGAGTAAACTGCGTATGCCATGCCGAAAAATATTCATGGTATGTGTACCACAGACTTCCATAATGCATATGGGCTCTGTTGACTGATTTTTTATTTGTTCAACAAGAGCTTTTATCGTTTTTTGAGATGGAATAAAGGATTTCATTTTGATTTTTTTAACCTAAATTTAAATAGATGTATTGATAATCAAGTGGCATTATGTTAAAAATATCGTAATATACCAAGTATCGCCAGACTGAAAAAAAATGCGGTTTGGCAAAGAATCATTACCACATTCTTTCAGGAGAAAGTAAGCATATCATGAAAACAAAAGCAAGAGAAATCATGGTAACAAATTTTGAGATAATCAGTGAGCATGCTCCTGTTGAACTGGCTATTTATAAAATTTTACATGGCAAAGTCAGAAATACTGGGCATAAAACTATCAGTCTACTGGTTGTGAATAATTACAAACAAATGGTTGGTGTTGTCTCCATGTTTGATATTTTATATCATCTTCGGCCAGACTTTCTCAATTATGGTATTGAAGGTGATGAAGTTATGTGGAAAGGCAAAATTGAGGATTTGATCAGTCGCCTTGAATTAAAGTCTATTCATGAGATTATGAGCAGCCATGTCATGGGCGCATCACCTGATGATCATATCATTGTGTTGTTGGACCGAATGGTCAAACATAAATACAGACGACTCCCAATTATTGAAAACAACACACCTGTCGGGATTGTTTATATTTCTGATATTTATTATCATTTATTTCACAAATAGCATTAATAGAAAGCACTGAAAAATTTTGGATTCCTGAAACATCATCCTTAATTTGTGCATATTTCAGGCGTATGCATTCAATAAGGTGATGCCCCCGCAATTCAGTCTACTTTAATTATAGTCAAATGCGTTTGTATTATCGGAGAAAACTATGTCTAATAACATCAATGGCATGACAGCAACCGAATATATAATTGCCCAACATGCCAATCGCAGTCGGGTAAGCCCCGGTGAAATTGTTAATGTTTCAGTTGATTTATGTATGTCTAACGATGCGACAACATTATTGACTGATAAAATTATGAAAGAACAAATGATCACCCAAAATGTCTGGGATTCATCCCGGGTGATTATTATTATTGATCATCAGGTGCCAGCAGATTCAGTGGATACTTCAAGTGTACAACAACAGATGGCCCAATTTGTTAACGATCAAGGGATTGATAAATTTCACATGACTGATGGCGTATGTCATCAAGTCATGCTCGAAAAATATGTCTATCCAGGTGCGTTGATTCTGGGAGCGGATTCGCATACATGTTCTTATGGCAGCATTGGCGCGGTATCTTCTGGAATTGGCTCAACAGATCTCGCAGCAATTTGGGCATCGGGCGAAACATGGCTGAAAGTTCCGGAAACAGTTCGATTTATTCTGAATGGAAAATTGTCTCCTGATGTCAGCGCAAAAGATGTTGCCCTACATATTATCAACCTTGTTCGTGCCAATGGTCTGACTTATAAAGCAATGGAACTTGCCGGTCCAGGCGTTCAGTTTTTAACTGTTCCGCAACGTTTTACCATTTGCAATATGGCTGTTGAGGCTGGCGCTAAGAGCACAATGGTCATACCCGACCAATCTGTAATTGAATTTTTTAATGAACTGGAACGACCATTTAATAATCCAGCATTGATCGAAAATTTACAAGCAACCCAAAATAGCCCATGTCATTCAGAAATACAGATTGACCTAAATACTTTAGTGCCTCAGATTGCCTGTCCCCATTATGTGGATAATGTGCGCCCGCTCTCCGAGATTCAGGGATTAAAAATTGATCAGGCATTTTTAGGAAGTTGTACCAATGGCCGCATTGAAGATCTTCGAGAAGGCGCTCAATTACTTAAAGAAAAGAAAATAGCACCCAATATGCGTTTTTTAGTCACCCCCGCATCTGTACGTGTATACAAGCAGGCATTAGAAGAGGGGCTCATTTCCATTTTTCTGGATGCAGGAGCAATCGTTAATCATCCAGGTTGCAGCACATGCTGGGGAGCACATCAAGGAATACTGGCACCAGGGCAGCGAATGGTCACAACAGGAAATCGCAATTTTAAAGGTCGTGCGGGATCCCCTTCGTCTGAAATATATCTGGCATCACCTGCAGTTGTTGTAGCATCGGCAATTAAGGGCGAACTCACACATCCAAAGGAGGTACGATAATGACTGTGGCATGGAAATTTGGTGATAATATTGATACTGATCAAATTATTCCTTCACAATATCTGGTCTTGCCGACAATCAAAGACATGGCAAAACATACAATGGAAACACAAAATCCAGAATTTAGTCAATCCTTCAAAGAAGGAGATATTATTGTTGGGGAGGTTAACTTTGGGTGTGGTTCCAGTCGTGAACAGGCTCCCCTGGTTTTAAAAGAACTGGGGGTTCGGGTTATTATTGCGCTAGATTTTGCCAGAATTTTCTTTCGCAATTGTATCAACAATGGCATTCTTCCTATTGAACACCCCTGTGCAAAGGAAATTTCCGATAAAGATATTTTGTCAATTGATCTTGCAAAAGGTGAAATTATCAATCAAACGCAGAATAAAACCTGGCAATTCAACAAAATTGAGGGCTATCTGGCGAATATATTAAATGCTGGTGGATTGGCAGCCTATATTGCAAGCAAAAAAGGATAATAAATATGGGAGAAACAATGCAAACAAAAGTCTGGAAATTTACTGATGATATTGATACCGATCAAATCATTGCAACACAATATCTGGTTAATCCTGATATAAATGATATGGCGCGATATGCGATGGAAATTCCAAAACCAGAATTTGCATCTTCGGTTCAGACAGATGATATTATTGTTGCAAGAAATAATTTTGGATGTGGTTCCAGCCGAGAGCAAGCCCCACTGGTATTAAAAACCCTGGGTGTAAAAATGATTCTTGCTGTAAGTTTTGCACGAATATTTTATCGCAATTGTATTAACCTGGGTATTCGACCCTATGAAATAAAACTATCCCAGTATAATTTATTTGATGATCAATCTGCTGTAACATATGATCCGCAAATGAATTACATAGGTGTCAAAAATGAAACCATTAGCTTAAATCCATTTCCACCTTTTGTGGAAAGCATATTGGCAGCCGGTGGATTAATTGCCCATGTAACCCAACAATTCAATGCCAATCAGGAGAAATAATGAGCCATACATTGACAGAAAAAATTTTAGCGTGTGCATCGGGTAAAGAATCGGTCTCGCCAGGTGATATTGTTGACGTTTCGGTAAACACTGCTTTTATTCATGATGTTTTTATTTCTGGCGTGGTTGAAGAATTTTCAAAATTGCCTCACAAAAAAGTGTGGCACCCGGATGGCATTGTACTTATTGCCGACCATGAAGTTCCAGCTGTTTCGGAATGGGCGGGTGAATGCTATAAAACCATGCTTCGATTTGCCGAAACACAAGATATTAAACGAATTCATATTGCCGAAGGCGTGTGTCATCAGCTAATACCTGAAAAAGGCTATGTTGGACCAGGCATGGTTCTTGTAGGGACAGATTCACATACGACAACGCATGGTGCACTGGGTGCATTTTCTACCGGTATTGGTACAACTGAAATGGCTGCTGTTCTGGCAACTGGAAAAATTTGGTTAAAAGTGCCAGAAACAATTCATTTTGAGTTGAGCGGATCATTATCAAAAGGCGTCTATGCCAAGGATATTGTGTTATCCATGCTTCAAATATTGGGCGCTGAAGGCGCTACCTACAAAGCGATTGAGATAACAGGTAATGCTGTAAAAAACCTTACAATGGCTGATCGCTTGACCATATGCAATATGGGCGTAGAGATGGGCGCTAAAAATGCCTTGTTTGCCCCAGATGACATTACAATGGCCTATATTAAATCATCTGGTGCAGATGCATCATATCTGGTAAATGTGGAATCACCACGTTATTCACAAACGATTCAAATGAATCTAAGTGAGATTAAGCCGATGCTTGCGTTTCCAAAAGGAGTGGATGATGTTCATCCGGTAGATGAAGCCATTGGTACTGAAATTCATGAGGCCTTTATTGGCAGCTGTACCAATGGCAGGTATGAAGATTTTGTTGTTGCTGCAAATATTATTCGTGGCAAAAAAGTGCCAGGGCATGTGCGGTTAATTATTACTCCAGCATCCATGCAAATATACAAACGCTTGATTGAAGATGGTCTGGCAATGGATTTTATCAATGCAGGCGCAATGATAACCAATCCAGGATGCGGGCTTTGTTATGGAAAACATGGAGGCGTACTTTCAAGAACAGACGTTGCCATTGCATCCAATAACAGAAACTTTCCTGGTCGTTTAGGCCATAAGGATTCTCAGGTTTATCTGGCATCGCCAGCAACTGTGGCCAGAAGTGCTGTTTATGGAAAAATATCGGCACCTGATAGAGAGTAATGAACTGGCATTATTTTTTTCACCAATGATAAAAAAAATGTTGACATGAAAAAGTAGTTTATATATAAGTTTAATTTTATTCGCCGGGGTGGTGAAATTGGTAGACGCAGGGGACTCAAAATCCCCCGGGCTTCGGCCCGTGAGAGTTCGATTCTCTCCCCCGGCATTTTTATAAAAGCCTTGAAATTATTTAAAATTTCAAGGCTTTTTTTTTGGACGTTTATCAACTTATTTTGCTATGACTATGCACCAGCTTCATGATATCGTAGTATTTTTTTTTGTAGCGACCGCGCACGCCCACCTTTGGCAACATATATTTTTTTATTATGATGACAATAGTGTCTTCCTGAAACAAACATTGCTGTAGATAATGTCAATGGCGTGGGCAAGAAAATCTGTACCTGATCCAGCTTTAACCTTTTCTTTTTAAGCCACCGCATTAATTCAACCATATCATTTTTTGTAGTGCCTGGATGAGCGCATAACATATAAGGGATTAGATATTGCTTTTTACCTGCCTTTTTTGAATAGTTATTGAATTGCTGTTCAAATAATTCATATGTTTGAATATCAGGTTTCATCATTAGTTTCAGGCAATGGGGGACTGTATGTTCAGGAGCAACTTTCAGATATCCACCGACATGATGTTTCACTAGAATTTCTATATATTCAGGGCTTTTCAATGCCAGGTCGTACCGGATACCTGATGCTACCCATGCGCCTTTCACGCCTTCAATTTGGCGCACATGTTGATATAGATCGATCAATGGTTGATGATCTGTATTCATATGTTTGCAAATACTTGGATATAAGCACGATAATCTTTTACATTTAAGTTGACTGTCTGGTTGACTGCATGCCATTTTATACATATTGGCTGTTGGTCCTCCCAAATCTGATATATATCCTGAAAATTTTTTATGTGAAATACGTTTAACTTCCCTTATTATCGATGCCTCAGATCGGCTTTGAATGATTCGCCCTTCGTGCATGTTAATTGAACAAAAAGAACAGCCTCCAAAACATCCACGCATTATAGTAATGGAATTCTTAATCATTTCATAAGCTGGAATTCTGGCCTTTTTATACATGGGATGAGGTAAGCGAGCAAAAGGTAAATCATAAACCAGATCCATTTCCTGTGTTCTTAGAGGGCGAACAGGCGCATTGACCCAAATCCAACGATTTCCATGTTGTTGAATAATCGGTGGGGCACCAGGACGTGTCGCCTGATAAACTGTCAATGTGGATTTAGATATCTGAACTGGATTGTCTAAAATGTTTTCAAATGAATTGAGCTGTATTAAGGATTCTTGATTGTTTAAATCTAAAAAATCGTTTGAGTTAGAAATATCGTGAATCTGATAGTGGTCTGGAATGATTGGCTGGATAAATGCAATTCCCGGCATATCATAAAGAAATCTTTCATTCCCAATGTTGCCTCCTTTTGCCAAATAGTGTGCCATATGAACAATAGCACGTTCTGCATTCCCATATACCAATATATCAGCCTTGGCATCAAATAAGATTGAACGACGCATCTTATCAGACCAAAAATCATAATGTGCAAAACGACGTAAACTTGCCTCAATGCCACCAAGAATAATCGGAATTTTTGGGTATGCTTCCCTACATTTATGTGCATATACGATGGATGCGCGATTGGGTCGCAATCCAGTTTGTCCATCAGGCGAATAAGCATCAGTGTCACGCAAATGTCGTTCTGATGTATAATGATTGACCATTGAGTCCATATTGCCGGCTGTCACACCAAAGAATAATTTAGGTGGACCTAACACTCTAAAAGCATTTGTATTTCGCCAGTCTGGCTGTGGAATAATGCCAACCCGAAAACCTTGAGCTTCCAAAACGCGTCCTATAATAGCGCATCCAAAACCCGGATGGTCAATATATGCATCTCCAGTAACAATAATGATATCGCATTGTTTCCATCCCAACCCAGACATTTGTTTTTTGCAAGTTGGTAAAAATTTTGAGGGGGGTATTTTTTTACGAAAAGGGAAATAGTCATTCAATGAATTCATAATAGAATAATTCATCATTGCTTAAACCGGCAGATAAACATGGAATGTGGACCCTATATTTTTCGAGCTTTCTATTACAATGGAGCCGTTCATTTTTTGGACAAAAAAATCAACCAATGCCAACCCCATTCCGGTGCCTTCATACTCTCTTGTCATTGATCCATTGACCTGGTAAAAGGCATCATAGATAAATTCTTGCTTTTGTTCGGGTATGCCTATTCCAGTATCAGAAATTTGTATTTCAATCATAGATGGTTCAGTCGTAAAATCTGTTTTTAAAGTTATGCTGCCTGATGAAGTAAATTTTATTGCATTATCTAGTAAATTGGACAGCACTTTATTGAGAACAGATTGATCACCGATACACTGCTTGTTTTTGCAATTATCAATCGCTATGTCAAAATTTAGGCCTTTTTGAAGGGCTTTGCTCTGAAATATTTCAGATGCAAACAATATGGTCTGATATAAATCAAAAGCATGGTTTTGCAACTGATAACTTCCAGATTTTAGCATGGCATAGTCAATGATATTTTCCATTGTTTTTAACAAAGACTTTCCAGAACTTTTAATGAGCTGTAAATCATCACAGATCTCATCATTAAAATCCTGACTCATTAATAGTTCAGATATACCAATAATTGCATTTAAAGGTGTACGTATTTCATGGCCAACATTGGTCAGGAATTCGCTTTTTAGGCGATCCGCTATGCGGACACGTTCGTTGGCTTCTCGAAGTTTTTCTTCTGTTTCAACAATGGGGGAAATATCCATCACACTAACAATGATATGCATATGATCGTCAAATGCCATTTTTTTTGCTTTTCGAATAATTGGAATATTAAGATCTGTTGTTTTAATCTCTGCTTGCTCAAGAATATCCTGTTCAATATCCTGATTCAAAATTGAACAACTCTCTGGATTGCAATCACAAAGGTAATCATAACATTTTTTACCAACAATTTCTGTATTTGAATAGCCATAAATTTTTTGTGCGGTTGAATTAATGGATTCAATAATGGCAGTTCTGGTATCAATGATGATAATTCCAGACTGAACTGTTTCAAGAATGGTTTCTAATCTTTTGTTGTAATGTTCTGTTTTGATCCGATGTTTTTCTTCGATTATCCAACGCATATGATATAAGAATCCACAAATTGACCCGGCTGTGAATGGAATAACAAAAGAAATGGGATATAATGGATAGCCTAAAGACATTTTTTGCATAGCAGATAAGAATGATAATACCAAGCCTCCCAGCAGTACAGGAGAAATATAAGATTGGAATGTTTTTAATTTATTCATGTCGATAATATTTGTATTTCATAGCGTCCAATTGAACTTACCTGTTCAGTATCTTCAATTTGAATTTCTTGAATTCGTGCATCTTTCAACGTTTCCTGCAATCGTTTGTAAGCATGCAGGCCTTGAATACGAGTATGTTCGCTAATACTACCTTTTACAATAATATAGGGTGTATTATTTGTATTACATTGTATGGATCGTTCAATCCTATCCTTTTTACGTATCAGATAATTATTTCTTGTTGCATCAAGTTTTCTTTGATCAAAAGATTCAATTTTTTTTAAAAGTTTTTCTTTTTCTTTGAGCGCGGTTGTATAGTTTGTATAAGCAGATTCAACGCGTTCATTGAGTTGCTTAAAAAAAGGGTCTAACTCCTTTATTGCTTCAAAATTCTTTTCTTGCTTTAATTGAATGACTTTTTGTTTGAGTGATGGCTTAATTGATTTTACTTTCTTTTTTAATTGAAGTACATCATCAATGATCTTATTTACTTGTTTCAAATTCTCATTTAATTGTTTTTTGTTCCGCTCCATTGACAAAAAATCGGATCTCAGTTTCTGATCCTGATCATCAGGACATAAAACTCCAATTGTCAGCGTGCAGGGTGTTTCCTCGGAGCTTTTAACTGCATGAACTTCTATACGTTGACATGCCATAATATTGGCACATTCAACAAGACCATTGATGATCAAACAGCACGCATTGGAAAAAATATCAGATTTTTTTGCGACTTCCTGAATAATAATATTTTCTTCAGCACGTATTGTGCAATTTTCAACATGTTTTGCTTCAACATAGCCACCTGAAACAATGTCTGAATCTAAAACTGTCTCACGAACCCGAATGCCGGAACGAACCCGAATATCCGCCTGATGAACATTATTGACTTCAATGATGTCAGCACTTACCTGACATCCAGGCTCAATATCGCCATCAATAATAAGCTGCCCCGGATAATTGTATTGTTTTTTTCGGGATAGCAGATTGCCTTCAATTTGATGTGTTTGCTTTTTCTTCATTACAATAATGACAAAAACATAAAAAAAGGGGACAGTTTCGCCCCCCTTTTTATTAATTAATCACGTCATGATAATGCGAATCAACCTGTAGCAGCTTTATGCGTTTTAATTTGAACTTTTTCTGTAAGACCTTCATAATATTCACGAAGAATCGCAACAACTTCATCACGACCAAAATGATCTGGCAGGTCTCCGCCTTCAGACAGCATTTTTCTAAGCATTGTACCGCTTAAAAGAACGCGATCTTGTTTGTCATGTGGACATGTTCTCAAGGATGCCATACCATCACATTTGTGGCAATAGAATGTCCAGTCAATTTTTAGAGGTGTGCAAAGCAGCGCTTTACCTTCTTCATCGGATTGCGGAATCTTGTCAAAAATGGTTTGCGCTTCAAACATACCATAGAAATCACCAACACCAGCATGGTCTCGTCCAATGATCATGCGGGAGCATCCATAATTTTGACGAAATGTTGCATGCAACAATCCTTCACGTGGGCCAGCATAACGCATATCAAGGGGATAACCACCTTGAACAACCTTATCCTCAACAAAATAGTTTTTCACCAATGAATCAATACATCGAACGCGAACTTCAGCAGGAATATCACCCGGTTTCAAATTGCCAACCAATGAATGAATAAAAACGCCATCACATACCTCAACTGCAATTTTTGCCAGGTATTCATGTGAACGATGCATGGGGTTTCTTAATTGAAGGGCTGCAACTTCTTTCCATCCTCTTTCTTCAAAGATTTTTCGTGATTCAGCCGGACGTTGATAGATGCCTTTATATTTGACAGGATAATCGCCTTCAGACAATACTTTTACAGTTCCAGCCAGGTTAAAATCTTTTTGATTCATAACCATCTGAACACCAGGATGATCATCGCTTGCAACTTCCCAAAATTCTTGAGTTGTTTTTGTGCCTTCGCCCATGAATACTTTTTCGCATTCATATTCTTTATCAGCCTGTGTCATTTCGAATTTTTCAGTTACATTCATGGTGGCCATGATTTCTTTGCCTTCAGGATCATACAAAGCAATATCATCACCAATATTAATGGCATCTGCATCAGTCTTGTCTGCTGACAACGTAACAGGGATTGGCCAGAATGTGCCATCAGACATCAAGAAATTATCGCATACACCTTTCCAGTCTGCTTTGGTCATAAAACCTGTCAGTGGACTGAAACCACCAATTCCCATCATAATAAGATCACCCTTTTCACGAGGGCTAATTTCGATTTTTTTAAGACCTTCCGCCTTTTTCTTTTCTGCTTCAAGTTCTGAACCTTCAAGCAAGCAGCAGGTCAATCCTTTTCCACCATGTGGAGGGATCAAATTTGACATGTACTTTATCTCCTTTTTGTTTATTATCTTTTCACATACGAATAAAGTGTTCAGCACCATTTTTTGTATGTGAATATTTATTTATTTCCAATATAAATACTATTAATTGTATTTAAACAGGATTCATTTGTCAAGTTTTTTCGCAAGGTATCTATGGTTGCATTCTTAAAAGGGTGCATGCGGGTGCATCCCATAGCCATCAGTCTAAGGCAAACGCGCATACGCAATCGTTTCCAGCCAATGTTTGAAACCAAACAAACCAAAATTAAATTAGTTCCCCTAACCTGTACACACGTCCTAATGTTGGGTTAACTCTCAATTAAATTGTCACATTCACAAAAAAGGGGCAGTACATTACTGTATAGACCCTTTTTTTTAATGATTTTTTGAATTTCTTACGAATTCTTCTATTTTTCTTGTTTTGGACACACCTAGGAATGCTTGAAAAACAAGTTCCCCATTTATCTTGAACATAGTGCCTTCGGGCAAATTTTAGATTAGCCTAACTTTTGTGCGTCTTCGGAAAGCCTGTTTGATATTTGCTTCAAGTACAGTCCCGCTTGCTAACGCGCGCGGCTCAGATTATTTTGTGCGTCTTCGGAAAGCCTGTTTGATATTTGCTTCAAGTACAGTCCCGCTTGCTAACGCGCG
>Ga0272440_1000097_pt1 | contig 70789 bp, 60 predicted proteins | sample SSMMMBAug17_FD_192440 | JGI IMG/M metagenome (GOLD analysis project Ga0272440, IMG submission 192440) | Marine sediment archaeal communities from Little Sippewissett salt marsh, Falmouth, MA, United States - SSM-MMB-Aug17 | ecosystem: Environmental > Aquatic > Marine > Wetlands > Sediment ... | reverse complement strand
GCTTGTTGATGATTGTCTTGGCTTTCCAAAATAGTAATCACAAATCTTGCATAGAAGCGAAAATCTTACATTTGAAGGATTGTTTTTGATTTCTTCAAGTTTAAATTGATTTTTTTCCACTTTAACTATCTCAAAAAATTGTTGGTTTTGTTAGTCATTAACATTAGTATAGCTTATTTGAGGATATACACAATTTTTCTAATTTTCAAAAACAAAAATTTTTTATGTGTGCCTCAAATGTAAAATTTAATTAAGCCAATTTTTTTGCCCCGAACTTTATAAACTTTGTTCGAGAATGAAATACAATGAACAAGTGTAAGCGGCACCAAAAGCTGAAAAAGGATTTAATTTAATGAACTAACGTTCTTTTAACTATCTCAAAAAATTATTGGTTTTGTTAGTCATTAACATTAGTATAGCTTATTTGAGGATATACACATTTTTTCTAATTTTCAAAAACAAAATTTTTTATGTGTGCCTCAAATGTAAAATTTAATTAAGCCAATTTTTTTGCCCCGAACTTTATAAACTTTGTTCGAGAATGAAATACAATGAACAGGTGTAACCTGCACCAAAAGCAAACAGGATTTACTTTGTTGAATTTACAGAATACAACCCCGAAAAACAATTATAAAAAAGTCGCTCAGCTTTTGGTGACAGGTTGACACAGATATTGTATTTCTAATTATTTTAAATGGTTACTGTTTTTTCTTATTGTAAACTTCCGAAAATCGTGCTTTTGCTCCGAACTTGCAATTACCAAGAACTTTTTTACAATAACCAATAACGATAGTATATGTAAAGAACTTTTGTATTATGTTGAAAAATGTTATAGCTAACTGCAAAATTTGTGACAGCCACGCCGATTGGTAAAATACAAACAATTATGAAGTTTAATCGCTAATCATCTGCCTAATAGTCATGTTGAAAAATATTCTCGCTAACTGCAAAATTGATGACAGCCCAAGCAATTAGATTAATACAAACAATTATGACTAAACTTTCTTTTTATTGATTATTTATAGCCTTGTAGCTGGCAGCAATTTTGCCTAACGTCATTATAAAACGTGTATTTTGAACTATAACCAATAACAAATTTTTTTGCAATGATCCTTATTTTAACTGAATATTTCGTGAGTTAATCTTTAAAGATCAACTATGCAGCTATGTTATAAGTCCGTGAAAAGGAATCAGCCAACATTACTTCAGTGTTATATGCCAAATTTACTACAAGAAAATAATCAGAAGGATAAAGATAATCTTCACCACTTTCATCAATTACCCTTAGGTCTCCATCTCCATATGCATCTTTATCAGGTAGCACTGGATACACTTTATGCAATTCAAGGGATGCGGGATAATCAGTATTATTAATACATATTGCAAACGAATCAAATAGTTTTTTGTAATTATTCATAATTAATAAATATCCAAAATTAATACTTATAAATATCTTTTTCGTTTAAATTCTTTCTTTCCAATACCATGAGCTTCATACCAGTGTATTTCAGCTTTTCGAATTCTTCCATTACGAAGACGTATAACAGCATTGCCTTTTAATTTTCGCCAATTGCCATAGCCATATAATTTTTGTAAACGTTTTAAATCACGTATTGAATTACCTACTGCAATAGGCTTAATATCATTAATATCGCTTATGATCTCAAAATTCATTCTTGGCTACATTTATTGTAATTTTAAAATTATTGTTACAATGAACACTGTGTTGATATTGAATGATAGAATTATAATCAGAATTATCCTAATAATCAATAAGTGATCAAACTCAAACTCTAATTATTGATAACTTTATATCATTTTACCATAAGAGTGCTTAACTGTATAACCTTAGTGAATAATATGAAAATAGTCTCGCTAACTGCAAAATTTGTGACAGCTAATACAATAGGCATATCACAAGCAGTTATTATTGAATTTGCATTTTGGCGTTAATAAACAGTTAGTTAGCTGGCGCAAGTTTTGCGGATTCTTGATCTAAAACCGGTTTTTATTTAACAATTGTTCAATTTTGTGCAGCTATAGTACTGCTAAACAATAAACCATAGCATGTAACAATTAAAAGATAAACAACCTTGAGCAATTTTGAATATACAGCAATGCTATCATAATTTTTAGCACAAATTATGTTGGTTAACCTTTTACGAATGTGTTGGTACAAAACCCTTTTCTTTATATTGAAGAATGTTCTCGCTAACTGCAAAATTTGTGACAGCCCTGCGATATGGATAAGTATATTCAATTATGATAAAATTTAATTTATATCACTAATATCCAACTTTGTAGCTGGCGCCAATTTTGCTTAACGATTTTATTACCATGAACTTTGTGATTTAAACAGTTACGTAAATATTAGTTATTAAATATTTTTAATTTTTTCTGTAATGTTGTTAGTTTATAAAATGTATAATAGTATAATTAGTTAACTTATTCTTCTACGATGAATGTTGATGTATTACTTGATATTCCTGTTTTTTCATCAATAGCCCAATATTGATAATAATTTGATTTAAATCATCTTGAGTAAAACACTGTTCGGTTTTTGTTGTAAAATTCCACAATGGCCCATGTGTTTCATTTCCATGGTTATCTCTGGATACTATTTTCCAAAAATATATACTTTGAGCGTCCAATTTTCCAGGATTATATGACAAAGAAGTATGACTTGTTTTAACCTTTGAAGGATTTGAAGAATCACCGAAATATATATCATAAACAACTGAATCATTTAAATCTGGATCACCTCCAGACCATGATAATGTAACTTCGAAATCAATTTCACCTGAATTGTTTTGAGGTTGTGGATTAACTGGAATTTTTGGACTTTGATTTTTATCATACTCGCAAATATAATATTTACTTTGTGAAGAACAACGAACATCATACCAACGATGTGTTGAACGAGTTAGCCATACACAGTTTAAATGAGATTCATCACTGGGTTGATCTGATGCCCAACGTTCATAGGTGAACTGTTCACCAGTAACCCATACAAATTCGCCTTCAAGTTATTTCTCCCTAAGACCTATCCAAACATGACTAGACGATGTGTTGGCAATTGGTTACACTCATGTCAATTTATACTGGCAAAATATTGGTAAACTGGTACTCTTCAACCGGTTCGCCCACCCATGATGAAAAATCGTTTTCCCCCCATTGCTCAATACCGAGTAAATGGTCACCAGAATCATCTTCATAGGTCCATGATAACAACTCATGCGATTCATTTTTGCCCCCGGGGTAGAAATACCCCCCGGCACTTTCCTCAAGATAATAGGTCTTGTTGTCATAGACTATTTCATCCGGTGGATCTTCATGTGCTTTGATGTGTGAACGAATGGATGAATCCAATTTTCGAAATGGGATTTTTCTGGATATGATATAGGTTTCATCATCATCTACCGATCGTTCCAAGAAAAGGGAATCATCGGCACTGGTCAGTTGCCATTCATTTGAGATACTGCCATGTCCCCAGTCATACTTATTGTATGCTTTGACTTCCCAGGTTTTTAGATCGTAATCTACAAAATAGCCGGGTTTGATCTGACTTAGTTTGATATCTGTATTGATATTTTCTTGTTCTTTTTTTTTAAAAAGGTCTTTCCAGCCCATGAGATCACTCCATTTGTTGTATGGTTAAAGAAGAAAAGGTTCATGCGACGCTGGTGTCGCAAATATGCGCATCCTCTGAAAATAAATTCCCCATTATTGATATTGTTCGTTTTGAGGTAAATGTAATGTAGAGACGTAGCATGCTACGTCTCTACACGACCTTATCTTTTTTGTACGTTCAAGAGAAATGAGTATGTTATTTTCAGAGCATTCCTAAGCTATCCTAAGATGAAATCTGTTTCACCGACGAACTATCTGATTCCAGCAAGCCCATTTTTTGCTTAAGGGCCAACAGGTTCTGTGATGGTGTATTCACAGAAGGCTGTGATACTGCTGCATTGATTTCATCATCAACACTTTTATCTTCAGACACAATCTCACCATAGGCAAGCGCCAATGATTCATCTTCTTCAACCTTTGTTTTCATTTTTTCCAGCATGGCAATGGTTCCAGATGAATCAATTTTAGCCAGCTGCTTGTTAATTTTTTTGGTTGATGATGCGGTCTTGGCACGTGCTTTCAATGTAACAAGATCGTTTTCTGTTGATGATATGGTTTTTTTAATCTTGTTTACATTATTCTGAAGTTGATTGGCCATATTTTCATGCTTGCTTGCTTCCTCTGCAAGGCGATTGGATTCTTGCTCATGCTCCTCTTTTTTGTTGAGCGCTTCAGTCGCCAGTCGTTCAGCATCCATTTGCCCCAATTCACCATTTTGCATTTTTTGAAGTAATATCATGGCCTTACGCTCGTAATCAGCGGCCAGCTTTTTATTGTTATCCGCTTCCTTGCGGGTTCGGATTGCAATACCTTTGACCTCAGCGAGACTTTTCATGGCAGCTTGAAGATCTTTTTTTAGATCCCGGATGCCCTGTTCCGACATTTTAATTGGATCTTCAAAATTATCCACCACTGAATGCGCCCGGGCCTGCCCTACCTTAAAAAGACGTTTAAATATTGACATACGTCCTCCTGATTTTTATCCATATTTTTTTTCTATTATTGGCATGATAATTGCCTTTTTGGCTATTGTTTGTATTTTTACAAACAAACATAAGGGCAATAATTATGCCTGATAGAAATTTGGATATCAAAAAAAAATAGATTAATAATTCTGGATCACTATTTCTGGAAAGTCAACAGTTCTGAGCCATATTCACTGAGAGCCAGGCTCAAGGCATGGATTGAGGCTTCCAGTTCGTTGAGATCCAGGTTTTCCAGTTGAAGCGTATCTCGAAAAAGAATGATTTCAGAAGCATCATCCAGGACAAATGCACCATGAACAAGTTCTCGGTTCATTTGTAGTAAACGTTTGAAAAGATTGTTAGGATTTTCTGGGACTTTCATAATGACCTGTTCGATTACGAGGATTGGTTCTTCGCAATCAATGACCATATTTTTGACCCCATTTTCCTCATCATCGATGACCACCAGCTCTTCAGCAGTATCTTCATCAACGATTGGAATTCCCAAATCCAAGAGGTATTGTTTTACCAAATCAAATTTTTTCATAATTATTTCCCCCAAAAGTGTAAGAAAATAAAAAATTTTTTGTCTATATATATAGGGGGGCTAAAAATTGATTCCGGCTCCCCAAAAAAATATAAGATCAAAACGAATTTATGCAATGCCATTATTTATGGTTCAGGTCAAGTAAAGAATCCGATGACCTATGCAAATTTTTTAGTTAAAAACAAAATGGAGGTACAAATGTACTTGAAAAACAAGCAAAATTGTGGTGGTTTTACCCTGATAGAAATCATTGTTGTATTGGTAATTTTGGGAATTTTAGCAGCAATAATTGTTCCCAAATATATCAATATTCAGGATGATGCCAGGCTCAGAGCGATTGAAGGGGTTGTTGCTGAATTACAGGCCAGATCCAACATTGCTTATGCCAAAGGCGGCATGACCAGAACACCTATCCCGGATCGCGTGCCAGATGTTTCAGACATTAATGGTGTTGACAGCCAGTATGAAATTGTTGATCGCCCCTTGCCGCGTCGAGAACAATACATTACTGTCGTCTTACCAAATGGGAATACCCGGGTTCCTGTGTATTACATTCCCCCGCGGGATGATCAACATGAGTTAGGCCCCGGGCCTGCATGCTTTTTTCCATTTCAATAAGGCAATAGCCCGTTTCCTTAAACAAAAATCGGAAACAACCCCATGTTAAAATCCAATGTAGGGACGAATTTCATGTTCGTCCCTACAATGATTATTCTTATTTTTGAATGTCAAACAAAACCATTCGGGATTTCATATGACTTAACCAGTTATGGGCGTCCAAAAAAAGATCATAATGGGACGCTCCTATGAGCAGTGGTCCAATATCCACATGTTGCCTGATGAGAAATTGGTTGTTCGAGGCGGACATTGGTTGTGACTCTATCTTGCTATCAGCAGAAAAAACAAAGGTCTTTTTTTTCGGCGAGATAATACAGTGACAGTTTTCAGGTGCCAGTATCGATACAACAACATCTTTTCGACTATAAAAAGGTCTGTAAAGGGGATGCGTTCGAGAATCCTTGCGAACACCTGCAAGACCTTGTGAGAATCCTGGAATTTCCAGGTAAACATAATTACGATCTTTCACAGCATATGAATCGACTGTCACGCTGAATTGCTCTTTTGCCGGATAAGTGTTGATATGGGTATGATATGGTGCATACATTTCAGATGCCTGACTGAGTGTTGCCATCAACTGTTGATGATATCGCGTTCTTTTTTCAGGCGGCATTTCTGCAATTTTTTTATGAAACGCCGCATGATCCATCCCAAAGTATGCAGATGCCTGGGTGATAATCGCTGATCCATTTGCTTTTAAATCAATGGTATAATGTACTTTGAGATTGCTCTCAAGGGCCTCATTTTGTGGAACAATTTCTTCAAGATTGCCATCAGGTAGCCCAATCCCTATTCGTCCTGTATAGCCTGTCACGCCAATAACAGCATACTGATCAGTATCATTTAAATAGATGGGTTGATGATTAATAACAGTCTTGATTAAAATATCCTGGCACCATTGAAAAGAAGGATATTGTTTTAAAGCTTCTTGAAAAATTTTATGGGATGTTGCACTGGACACCAGAACAATATCAGGTGAAAGCCCGATATATTGGAGCATTGCATAAAGCAAAATGGCACGATCCATTGCATGACCATAGCCATCGTCAAGGGTTTTATCTGCATCTGACAGATAGCGGATATCAATATTATCAATTTCAATGGGAATCAGGCGGATATTTTCAGCAACATAGTTTCTAATGGCGGTTATTTTTTCAAGGGATGATTCCAAGTCTTGGGTCAATTGGCCAGCTTTTTTGTTCGCTTTATCACGTGCAAGGCTGGCCAGGACCATTCGCGCGTGTAAATGTTGAGCAAAATTTTGCCATGTTTCGGATATTGCTGTCACCAATGGATTGAATGAATACCAGGGGGGTAAATATTGTTCAGACCGAATGGGTAACATTCTTTCTGCCATGTAACTATGTGTGAGTATTTTATCGTGCAACAATTGATGCGTTTTGATTACCGGATAATCTCTTTCATAGAGGTCGCCAATGCCAGCCGGATGGCGCTGGAAATTGATCCGCATATCACAGGGAAAGGAAAATTTCACAATTTTTTTCTCAACCGGTACACGATATCGAAAACAGGAATTGATGGATTGTACTGGATATTCAGCCAGTTGTTGTCTGGGTCGAATTGGACTGATCATCATATTTGAAAAAAAAGGCTGATATGTTATGTTCCGAATATAAGAACAGTCAATGACACTACCAATTTCAACACCAGGAAAGCTGACAACCAGTGTTTTGGCAGCCAGATAGCGGGGAGCATCACCCGCCCAGGGGGCATCCATTGTATTCATTTCATCTGGATTGATTTTTGTCACCCCCCCATCTTTGTGCATTACCCTGGCATTTTTAATGTGAACATTTTCCCATGAAGGCTGGTAAGGGATTTGAATATCACTAAACCTCTTTATTCCGGCATAGGTAAGCACTTTGATACGAATGTCTCTGATTTCTGTCCATTGATTTTTGTTTTTAATGTCATAATGAACAGTTTCGCTCAGAACAATTGCATCCGGTGTGCAGGATGCATACCATTCATCTTTGGCATTGGTGGTGAATGTTGAGACAGGGCCAAAAATCGGCATCTTTTTATTATTTTGTTCAATGATTTCAAGGGAGTTTAATAAATCTTGATATTCGTCAGTACTGTATTCTGGTTTTTCCAGGCGAAAGACATAACTTCCTGTAAGGCGCTTACCGCTGACTGACATGGATCGATCATATGTGATGCCCTGGTTATCAATATTCGAAAAGCCAGGAGCGCGAATCAGTTGACCGACACTATCACCCAAATCCAGATCCAGATGTTCTTTAACACCGCATGCATAATGTGTTTTGAGTGGATACTTTCGTTTTTTTAGCCCCATTTTTCCAATTAAATGGCGAACAATGCCAACTTGTGTACCCACTTGAAAGACCGGCAGCATAATGGTATCTTTTTCCTGAATGCGAATATCGGGCGTATTGAAATGAATGGTAATTGTCAGGGGCTGATCTGTCTTTTGCATGTTTTGGGGGGACACAGAGAAATCAGTCAATTGGGCAGCTGGTGCAATATTTTTGACCAGTTTTTCCAGAAAGGTTTTACGCTCTTCAAATGGAATTCTTGAGAAGTAGCCACGATAAGCATTGTCATTGATGCCTTCAAACTGAAGCTGACATTTTGCTGACAGATGTCCATATTCATTCAATTGTCCTTTTGTATGAATGATCATCAGGTTTTCATCAGCCTTTGCCACTGGACTTAAACGAAGGTGGTCACCATCGGGTCGGGCCACCAGGTAACTCTGATCATTCAAATAGGCTGGAAACAATTCTCGGGTGTTTTCATCGGTTGCATCCATCAAAATGTAGTCATCATCATCAGTAAGGACACAGCTTATGGCATGATTAAAAAAGGGTTGGGGCACTTCAGGATCTTTTTTGGGACCATTCATGATTAAAACAGGATAGGCTTTAAAGCCAGCAAGTCGGAGCATTGAAACCAACAAGGCTGCTTTATCCCGGCACACCCCGGCACGTCGTTCAAAGGTCATGTTGACCGGATGGGGTTCATAGCCCGGGGCCTCTTTTTCAACAGTCAGGCCCAGATATCGGATTTGCTGGGATACCCAAAAAAAGATTTTTTTGATTTTATCCATTGGTGATTGGGTATCTTTGATCAGACCTTGCACAGTTTTTCGCATCTCCGGAGTGGTTTCTTGAATAGGGGCCTTGCATAATTGCCAATACCATCGGGATATATTTTCCCAATCTTTGACAGTGCTGACCAACAAACGTTGAATTTGACTATACATCGGCGGCATATCAGGCTCTGGAAAAGCCTGGGGGACGTTTTGGACAATCCATTGGTAGATAATATGAGAATCATTTGTGTTTTTACTAAAACTGATTGTCCCCATAATCTCATTTTTTATCACAATACGTTCCAGAGGCCTTTCTACTGGCGCACAGATTTCAAATGTTTTGTGAATAATAGGATGAACACTTTCCATGCCAATATAATCCCCCCAGGTGTCAGGTGTGCGAACTTTTGAAAAAATATCCTTTAACTCTGTATATAGCACATCGCCAATGTTTAGCTGTGGAATACTGACACGTAATATTTTTTGATTGGGATTATAGATATTCTTTTTCATTTGATTATGTTCAATCGTAACACGACTGTTTTTTTCAATATCTACAGGAATGCGGGAATTATCTGGACAAATAATGACAATACGTTTGAAAGATGTAGTATTGTAAGGAATTGTAAAATATGAAGATATGGTTTGAAATTGCCGCTTGCCTTTTTCAGACATAATTTTGACAGCCTGGGCATTCCATTCTTCGTAAGTGCCATCAGGATTGTATGATATCCAGTGCTTTTGATCAAGATAGACCACATCCGCATTGGGATAGTGTTGTGGAGTTACTGTTTTTGCGACTGACTGAATATGAGCCATATCCAGAATTCCATCTGAAAAATTATTGGGACAGATACTGTGGGCCGGCATAAACAGACCGACAATTAAATTAAGAGTGATTGCAATGTAATAAATGAATGGGATAATACGCATTTTTATACTCCTTTTTTGAAATATTGCAAAAGCATACACCTTCCTGACCCAGAGTACAAGCATCAAAATATAGTCTAATCAAATTTCAACTTGACAAATAATGAAATATAAAGCAATCTGCTTACTTGTAATTATTGGCCATTATAACAAACCCCAAAAAATGGAGAGTCAAATGCCCAATCGAAAGCCCATCCGGGATCCCAAAACCAAAATTGAAAAAAAAGTTTTTTGTATTATTGGTGATGAACGGGCCTATCGGTCCAAGTCACCAGGACTGTTTTCTGCCATGATGGCGCGATATGGTGTCGATGCTGTATATGTTCCATTTATGGTAGCGCCAGAAAACGTTGAAGCTGCTGTCAACAGCCTTAAGGTTTTAAATATTGTTGGTGCCAATGTCACAATTCCTTATAAAGAAAAGGTGCTTCCCTATCTGGATGTTTTATCTGAAGGGGCTACTATTATTGGCTCCATTAATACCATTGCGAGAGATGGTGAAGCATTGAAAGGATACAATACAAATGCCATTGGATTTATGGACACCCTGAAGGAAAGGCAATTTGATGCTGAAGGTAAAACCGCTGTGGTTGTTGGCTCAGGTGGTGCAGCACGCGCTGTTGTATTTATTTTAAACTGGCTAAAAGCGAAATCAATTATTGTTACTGATCCTGATGATACAAAAACACAGGATATTGCCAAAAATATTGGTGGAGAATCGCGTCCCCTGGATGACATGGTCAGTGGCGAAAAGGTGCCGGCCAATATTGTTGTCAACGCTACGCCTGCATCTAATGCAGATGAATTTCCCGGCTTGAAAGAACTGGTGAACCAGGTCCATCTTCAAGACTGCGAGTTGATGATCGACCTTAACGTGGGACGTGCCCACAGCGTATGGAAAGAAGTTGCCAACAACAAAAATATTCCATTTATTGATGGCATGCTCCCATTGGCACATCAAGCCAAAAGAACCTTTGCGCTTTGGACTGGCATTCAGGCAGATCCAAAAGAATTTATTGATGTATTAGAAAAATAAACAGACCTGGTTTTCGTTCAAATGATTAATTTTGTTTGGTTTTTAATATATTGATTGATGGGTACTTATTGTTTATTTATTTGAACGAGAAATGATATATCAACAATTCCAAATGAAAAAGAAAGTAAATACCATGCAAATATCAAGATCACAAGACGAACAGTCATATCTCATTCGTGCCATTGATGCATTTCAACGAAAAATTGTTGTGATTGATGCCAATCATAAAATTCTCAGTGCCAATCAACAGGCCTTTGATGTTTTTGAAAAAAATATTATCGGCAAAACCTGTTATCAGGCCTTTCACAATTTTTCATCACCCTGTAAAGACTGTCCTTTGGACAAAGTCATGCGCACCCAAAAACCTGCATTAAAAGAATCTCAGGCCCTGGATCTAATGAATGAAACCTGCCGATATTTCTGTCCCATGAATTCTGATAATATAATTGATGGTGTGGTGTTGCTTGATTTTGGCATTCCTATTCTTGAAGGTCTGGAAGAAAAACTTCAGCAGTCTAATGCTTTCCTGAAAAATTTAATTTTAAGCTCGGTGGATGCTGTATTGGCAGTGGATAAGCAAGGCCGCATTCTTATTTTCAATGAAGCTGCGGCTGAAATTACCGGATATAATCAGGAAGAAGCACTGAATATGGTGGATATTCGTGATGTTTACCCAAACAATGGCGCGCGAGAAATTATGCGGGCATTGCGGGCTGAAGAATATGGTGGACCGGGAAAACTCAAAGGGTATAAGGTGGATATTATCCATAGAAATGGCGAAGTTATTCCCATTTCTGTCAACGCTGCCCTGGTTTACGATGGTGACAGAGAGGTGGCATCAATTGGTTTTTTTAAAGATCTTCGTGAGGATATTCGAATCAAGGATGAATTGGAAAAAGCACAGGTTCAAATACTACAATCAGAAAAAATGGCGTCTTTAGGCAAACTGGCGGCTGGTGTGGCTCATCAATTGAATAACCCCCTGGGCGGAATCACATTATTTACCAAGCTGGTACTGGAGGAATATGACCTTGAAGAAGCAGCACGGGATGATCTCAGCCGAATTTTACGCGATGCTGAACGATGCAGAGATACTGTCAAAGAACTTTTAGAATTTGCGCGTCAAACCCGGCATTTGATGCGTCCCAATGATATTAACAGGGCAATATCCAGGACATTGTTTTTACTTGAGAACCAAACAATTTTTCATAATATTGATATCATTCGTCAATTGGCCCCGGCCTTACCACCTGTGCATTCAGATGTGCAACAATTGAATCATGTTTTTATGAATATTATACTAAATGCTGCGGATGCTATGGCGGGTAAAGGCTCTTTGACTGTTACAACTGGATTATCTGAAAGTAAAAACCATGTCATCATCCAAATTGAAGACACCGGGCCAGGCATTCCAGATGATGTTTTGCCGCATATTTTTGAACCTTTTTTTACCACCAAAGAAGAAGGAAAAGGCACAGGCCTGGGCTTGAGTCTTGTTTATGGGATTGTTCAAAATCATGGGGGGAAGATCGAAGCCAATCCCAGTTCTTCAGGTACCCGGTTTACTATCAAGCTTCCCATTAGACAAAATGATGATGACAATCTTGATCAATAATATGTGGGGCAATTGACCTAACAATTTAGAAAAAGACGAAAATACGTTTAGCCCTTGTTAGCCAAACTAATAATAATTCATTACAAAGACTTAGGAATGCTCAGAAAATAACATGCTCATTTTTCTTGATCGTCCAAAAAAATAAGGTCGTGTAGAGACGTAGCATGCTACGTCTCTACAGTACAATTACCTCAAAACGAACAATATCAATAATGGGGAAGTTATTTTCAGAAAATTCCTTAGGTATTAGGAAGTTATTGTAAGATCATTCATATTAATCAGGAGGATTAAGCAGTGAAAACCAACGAAAAAGATGTCCATGTATTAATCATTGATGATGAAAGAAGTATCAGGGAAGGCTCGGCACGAATATTGTCTCGTATTGGCTGTAATGTCAGCACAGCCAGCAGAGGGGAAGAAGGATTGGAATTTTTGGAGAAAACCTCCGATGTATCCATTGTCCTGCTGGATTTGAAAATGCCTGGCATTGATGGCATGGAAGTTCTCAGCAAGATTCGACAGCAGTATAAAGATATCATGGTCATTATTATGACTGGTTTTGCCACTGTGGAAACTGCCATTCAAGCCATGAAACAAGGTGCTTATGATTTTATCCCCAAACCTTTTGAACCCGACCACGTGCGGTTGGTTGTCAATCGGGCGCGAGAAAAACTAAAACTGACCTGGCAAACTGAAAAACTGACATTGGAACGTCAACGTACCTTACTGGATCTGGGCACAGAAAAAAGTCGCCTGACCAGTATTATTGAAGCTCTGCCAAATGGGGTCATGGTCACCAACACACAGGGCCAGGTGGTTTTAATGAATCCCGCACTCATCAGACAACTGTCTTTGCCCAAAGACACCAAATCCGGCATCCCTATTGAAGCACTGGTTTCAGATGTTGGATTTCAGGAATTTGTTCATAATATTCATGACATATCATCAACCAACCCTGACACAATTCCTACATACGAACTTCAATTACCGGATCAGAAATTCTTTATGGCCAGAGGCAGACCGGTTTTGGGAGATGACAATGAATGCCTGGGTGTTGTTATTATTCTGATCAATATTACCGCCATGAAAGTTTTGGATCAACTCAAGTCTGAGTTTGTTGCCAAAGTATCTCATGAATTGAGATCGCCACTTTCTACAATCCATGAGCAATTGACTGTTGTTATGAATGAACTGGGCGAAGAAAAATCTTCAGATAAACAGGAATATTTGCTATCTCGTGCCCAACAAAAAACACAGGGGCTGATTTCGTTGATTGGCGATTTATTAGATCTCTCCCGCATTGAAGCCGGCGCTGCCACACAGGATCCCAAACCGGTTCAGATAGAAGACTTATTGGCCAGCATTGTCGATTTTCTGGGCGCCCGGGCCAAACGAAAGAAACAACAACTGACACTAGAAAAACTCTCGGATAATATCCCGCCCTTTGTTGCTGATCCACTGTCTTTGGAAAGCATTTTTGGCAACCTGGTCACCAATGCGATCAATTACACACCGGAAAATGGCAAAATCACTGTCAGAATAAAATTTGACCATCAAAAGATTTTTGTTGATGTTGAAGATACTGGATTTGGTATTGATCCCAAATATCATGACAAGATTTTTGACAGGTTTTATCGGGTCAAAGATAAAAATACCCGCTATATTACTGGAACTGGACTGGGCCTGCCTATTGTCAAAAGCCTGGTGGATGCTTTGGGCGGCAAAATTTCCCTGGAAAGTGAATCAGAAAAAGGCACAACCTTTCATGTGATTTTTCCAGTTGAATCAAAGGATAGTTAGGTCGAACATGCAAGCCTTAACCAAAGCACAAAAGTCGAGAATTGCCATTCGTTCTTTTATTACAACCGCTGATGCATTGGCACTTCGGGGTTATTATAAACCATCGGGCAAGTCTGGCCAGACCCTGGCTGATGCCTTAAAAATGATCAGCCCGGAGATTTATGGCACAATGAACGACCCTCAAATGATTGAACTAAAAGGACTTGAATATGTTATCGACCGCCTGCCTAGAGGAATAGAGTCTTGTCGTCACCTGATTTTGACAGCCCAGGATGAGTTTGAGCACACTGCTTTTGAAAAAATTTGCCCACTAAAACGCCGACGCCTTTCATATCGGGTGGGTGAATATGATATGTGTTTTATTATCAGTACCGGGCTTAGTCAAGTGTATGATATTTTAACTCATGTGACCTTTCTGAATATTGAAGCGCAAAAAATATATCGCCAGATGACAATGGCCAATGGTGAATTGACCAATGAATGGCAAAATCTGGAACATACAGTCAAAAACCTGGATCAATTGTCTACAGATGAAATTCATCAAGCCATATGGAATTTAAGTATCCTTTTGGGGCGCACATTTCATGAAACCAAAGAAACATATGAATACCTGGAAAACAATCGTGTTCATTATCAAAGCAATGACAGTTTGTTTGAAATAATCTATCAGATTGGCAAACGCATGCTGGCTGAAAATGACAATCGAAATAAAATGCTGACAGTTTCCTTTACACCAGCCTTAAAAGAAATGATTGGTCATAATCCTTACAGTGAAAAATGGGCAAAATCCATTAAAGATCACATTATTGCCGCTGGCCTTGAAAAGCGGCCATTGCATATTATCAGTGCCAATCTTCACAGTATCCGCAACCTGTTATATGGCTATGCTGCTGCCAGAGATGCCGGACTTGACCTTGATAACAATGATTTATACCAGACCATTGAAATGCTGAGAAATAAAAATCAGCTCATTCGAGAGTATGCCCTAAAACGTGGATACTTTGAATTGAGCAACATTGCCAATATCATGATTGATGTTCAGTTTATTGATACCACCTATTTCAATGAAATGGCATTTCATCCTTTGTTGAATATTCAGGCCAGTCATTTTTCAGACAATCCGCCCTTAATTGTTGTAATGGATTATGCTTTTGGGACTCAGGCATTTGATATTTTTGATCGATTGCTGGAGCCCTATTGTATTGAAAACAATAGAACGCCTTTGAATGTTCATTCTATTTCAATTATGGGAAAGGCTGGCATTTTGTGTGGAAAAAAAGGGGATATCATGTTGGCCACATCCCATGTATTTGAAGGCACTCCGGATAATTATATTTTTACCAACGATCTATTACCAACAGATTTCGATGGGTCTATCCCTGTATTCCAGGGACCCATTGTCACAGTATATGGCACATCTCTTCAAAATAGAGATGTGCTTGAAAAATTTAAAAACACCAACTGGAAAGCCATTGGCCTTGAAATGGAAGGGGGTCATTATCAGCGTGCAATATCCGCAGCCATTATTAAGTCACATATTTCACCAGATATCAAAATTCGATATGCCTATTATGCATCAGACAATCCCTTAATCAGTGGACAAACATTGGCTTCTGGCAGTATGGGAAAAGAAGGAATCAAGCCAACATACATGATTTCAAAGGCCATCGTCGAAAAAATTTTCAAAGGAAACAAATAATGATGCAGTTTCGCGTGGGCTTTGGATATGATGTACATCAACTGACACACAATAGAAAACTGGTCCTGGGCGGTGTAACCATTCCTTTTGAACGCGGATTACTGGGGCATTCTGACGCAGATGTTTTATGTCATGCCATTTGCGATGCACTTCTTGGTGCAGCCGCAATGGGTGATATTGGCATGCATTTTCCAGACACTGATCCTGAGTACAAAAATATATCCAGTCTAAAACTGCTGACATATTGCATTGACAAAATTCAATCCAAACATTATAAGGTTGGCAACATAGATTCTACAATAATTGCACAGGCACCGCGTATGGCCCCATATATTCTGGACATGCGCAATAATTTACAAGATGTGATGGCAATTAATATGGATCAAATCAATATCAAGGCCACAACAACAGAAAAACTCGGATTTATTGGTACTGGCGCAGGGATTGCATCACACTGTGCGGCATTGATATATGCTGATCCATTTGAAAAAAAAATACCTTGAAAATTCTGCCACTTTTTTTCATTTCCATGCTGGCGTGGGAATGAGAAGGCATGTAAAACCATAATTGAACGATAACAATTACTTATGAAAGAGGAGATTATGCAAAAGCAATTTACAACCAACTTTTTTTTGTATTTTGTGGGGACAATATTTGTGTGTATTCTATTGGGATCAAATCACTCAATAGCTGATGACGCATTATTTCAAAAAGGCGTGAATCTTTATCAAAAAGGTGAACTCAAACAATCAGGCCTGATATTTAAGGAATTGCTCGAACAAATGGATATCCATGACAATGTTGTTAAATATGTTGAGGTTGTTACCTATCTTGGTAATATTTATCAGGATTTGGGTTATCACCAGCGCAGTATTGAGCTCATCGAACCTGTCTTGCATGATGTTGAAAAGACTGAACATAAAGTTGCTCATGTTCGTTTGCTGAGTCAATTGGGAGATTTGCATTTTTCTTTGGGTCAGATGGGTAAAGTAATTGATTATTTTTTAAAAGCAGTGGAAGAAGCCAAAAAAACCGAAAATTCAGAGTTGATTGCCTCAGTTTACAACAATGTTGCCAATGCATTGGCTGTTGACAAAGATTACAAAACTGCCGGCTTTTTATTTGAAGAAGCATTGGTTCAGCTAGAAAAATCCACTGATGATGACCTTCGGGCAACCATTTTAATCAATCTTTTGAGGCTGGAATATGCACAAAAGAACTACAAAACAGTTGTGGCCAACCTTGAAGGGGTTATTCTTCAAATTGCAGCCATGAAAGATTCACATCAAAAAGTAAACAATCTGATCAGTATCAGCCTTTTTATTAAATCTTTGAGACAACAGCTGAATCTTCAAAACGATACAACACTTCAGAAATCAATGTTTGTGGCTTTAAGCAATGCCCAGGTAATTGCTCAGGAATTGTCAGATCATCGTAATGCGTCATATGCAAATGGGTATATGGCACAATTATATGAAAACGAAAAACGATATGCTGAAGCCCTCCGCCTCACCAGAAGTGCAGTATTCCACGCGGAACTTTGCAATGCACCAGAGGCCCTGTACCTATGGCAATGGCAATTGGGACGATTATTCAAAGCGCAAGGAAAGGTAGATCAGGCACAAAAGGCATATAATAAATCCATTCAAACACTCAATCCCATTCGACAGGAGTTATTTATTGGATATCGCACCAAGCAAGACTTTTTTAATACCAATGTCAAGCCAGTGTATCTTGGCCTTGCTGAACTGATACTGGACAAAGCGGAATCGGTTCAGGACCCGGTTCAAAAAGAAAAGTACCTGATGGAAGCACGAAATACAATGGAAACCCTTAAAACCGCTGAGCTGGAAGATTTTTTCAAGGATGAATGCGTTGCTGCCAAATCCACTAACGATAATAAATTGGTGCGCTCACCAGAGCATACAGCCATTTTATATCCAATTACGCTGAAATCAAAGCTGGCAATTTTAGTGACATTGCCAAATGAAATGCATTATGTTGCTGTCCCCCTAGACCTTTCCGAATTGAGCGAAAAAATTCTGACTTATCGAAAAAAACTACAAACCCGACCCAATAATCGATTTCTTTATGATTCCATGCAAATATACGATTGGGTTATCCGCCCGGTTGAAGACAAACTGAAAGAAAATGATGTGACCACTCTGGTTATTGCCCCTGATGGTGTTTTGCGATTGATTCCTTTTTCAACCTTGTATGACAGTGAACTTTTTTTGATTCAAAAATACGCCATCTCCACTATTCCAGCAATCAGTTTGACTGATGCCAGCCCAATGGAGAAAGAAAATTGTGAAATTTTGCTGGGCGGACTTGCCGAAGGACGTCAGGGCTTTTCTCCCCTTCCCAGTGTTCCAGCAGAGTTGAGAGATATCAAGAAAATTATGAGCAGTAAGATTCTCATAAAAGATAAGGTTTTTACCATACCAAATATCACTGAAACCTTTAAAAACAATGAATATTCCATTGTGCATATAGCAACACATGGTGTTTTTGGTGGTGCGCCGGAGACCAGTTTTTTGCTGACTTACGAAAGCAAACTCAATATGAACTTACTGGAACAATTGATCGGCTTGAGCAAGTACAGAAAGCAGAAAGTGGAATTATTGACATTGAGTGCCTGTCAGACAGCTTTGGGAAATGAACGTGCCGCAATGGGACTTGCAGGTGTAGCGGTCAAGGCGGGTGTTAAAGGAGTTATCGCAACCCTCTGGTTTGTTGATGATGAGTGTACATCCATTGCCATTCGAGAATTTTATCGACAGTTAAGAAAACCTGAACTTACTAAAGCACAGGCCATGCAAAATGTTCAGAAAATATTGATCGGTCAGCGTCGGTATTGGCATCCCCTTTATTGGGCGCCTTTTCTGGTTATTGGGAATTGGATGTAAATAAGGGATCATTGTTTCCAAACAGATGTTCGCCTCGAACAAAAACCAGTATCAAACCCAAAATCCGATATAATCAGAAAATATCTTTTTTATTGATTTCCATAAAACGATCTGTTATGTTATTTGATTCAAATTTTAAAACAACCGAACATCGGTTAGTATTACAACAACAAAGGAAGCTCAAAAATTGTTGATCAGTAATAATTTGAAGTTTCCTGGGTCAAGGAGAATCCCAAATGCGTATTAAACGAGGATATAAAGCACGTAGAAGAAGAAAAAAAGTATTAAAGCTGGCCAAAGGCTATCGTGGCGCACGAAGCAAGCAATTTCGCACAGCGACAGATACTGTTGATAAGGCGTTGTCTTATGCATACAGAGATCGAAAACAGCGAAAAAGAAATTTTAGAAGATTGTGGATTATTCGAATCAATGCAGCCGCTCGCATGAATAGCCTTTCATATAGCAAATTCATGCATGGCTTGAAAAAATCGAATATAGATCTGGATCGAAAGGTTCTGGCGGAGCTGGCCATTTCAGATCCACAAGCATTTACACGAATTGCAACAGTCGCATCAGAGGCCATTGCTTAATCTTTACAAATGAAGAGGCGCACATGAACTCCCCGGGCAACAAGCTTGAACAAATCAAAACCGAAGCCATGACAGCGCTGGCATCGGCATCGGATATAAGCACCATTCAGGATATTCAAACCCGATTTTTGGGAAGAAAAGGCATATTAACCCGGTTTTTGAGAAACATTTCAGAAATTCCCAAAGACCTTCGGCCTGAAGCCGGTAAATCTGCCAATATTCTAAAAAAACAACTGGAAAAAGCCTTCCAGTTTGCAATCAAGGATATTCAGCGATCAGAAGAGTCGAAAAAGTCCGGTATTGATATCACACTCCCTGGACGACCAGTGGATTTTGGCTCAAGCCATCCCCTTACCGCGATGAACCAGGAGATTTGTCATGTTTTTACTCAACTGGGTTTTGATATCGTTGAAGGGCCGGAAGTGGAACTGGATTTTTACAATTTTGAAGCCCTGAACATTCCAAAAAACCACCCTGCGCGAGATATGCATGATACGTTTTATATATCTGATAAGGTCGTTTTGCGAACCCATACATCACCCATTCAGATCCGAACCATGGAAAGACGCAAGCCGCCCATTCAGATTATCGCCCCTGGAAAAGTGTATCGGTGTGATTCAGATATCACACATACCCCCATGTTTCAGCAGATTGAAGGTTTGATGGTGGATGAGGGCATTCATTTTGGCCATTTGAAAGGCATTTTGACCACATTGGTTCATCAAATTTTCGACGAGCATACAGACCTGCGCTTTCGACCAAGTTTTTTTCCATTTACCGAACCCAGCGCTGAAATTGATATGCTGTGTGTCATATGTCGGGGTAAAGGCTGCCGAGTATGTTCTAAAACAGGTTGGCTGGAAATTTTAGGCGCTGGAATGGTGCATCCGGCTGTATTTGAGAATGTTCACTATGACACCGAAAAGTACACCGGGTTTGCTTTTGGTATGGGGGTCGAACGTATTGCCATGCTCAAATATGGGATTGATGACATCCGCAAATTTTATGATAATGATATCCGGTTTCTTGATCAGTTCTAAGAGGTGACTATGAAAGTAAGTATAAGCTGGTTAAATGAATATGTGACCATCAAATCAGACACCGATCACCTGGCCAATGCCCTGACTATGGCAGGCCTTGAAATTGATACAATATCTGATCCTTACGATTATCTACGTAATGTCGTTGTTGGCAGAATTCGAACAATCAGAGCGCATCCCAATGCCGATAAGCTGCAATGTTGTGAGGTAGATATCGGTGAAAGTGTCATACCTGTTGTCTGTGGCGCCAAAAATATATTTAAAAATGCATTGATCGCCTGTGCCTTACCTGGTACATGCCTGCCCAATGGACTGGAACTGAAAAAAACTGTTATTCGCAATGAACCCTCTGAAGGCATGATCTGCTCTGAAAAAGAATTGGGCATTGGTGACTCGGGTGAAGGTATTTTGATCTTGGATGGTCCCTATCAGACAGGCGCTCTTTTGAAAGACGCTTTATCGCTTACAGATGCTGTTTTTGAAATCGGCCTGACACCCAATCGGCCAGATTGTGCCAGTATGATTGGTGTGGCTCGAGAAATTGCGTCAATTGAATCCACCTCCCTGAAATACCCTGAAATATCCTTTGATGAAACCGGCCCGGATTGTTCAACCATGACATCTGTTACCATTGATGCACCAGAGCATTGCCCCCGATATGCAGCCCGCGTAATGATGGACATTCAAATTGGGCCATCACCCCATTGGTTGCAGCAGCGTTTATTGTCCATTGGATTGCGTCCAATAAATAATATTGTGGATATCACCAATTTTGTTATGATGGAAACCGGCCAGCCCTTGCATGCATTTGATTATGATTTGCTGGATGAAAATCGTATTGTTGTCCGAACCGCCCAGAAGGGGGAAACGTTTACCACCCTGGATAACAAAAAACGAGACATGGCAGATGATATGCTATTTATTTGTGATGGCACAAAACCTGTGGCTGTGGCCGGGGTCATGGGAGGACTGAATTCCGAGATTAATAAGAATACAAAACGAGTACTTCTGGAAAGTGCATATTTTGCCCCCACCAGTGTGCGGCGAACATCAAAGCGTCTGGGTTTAAGCACTGATGCCTCCTACCGCTTTGAGAGAGGGATTGATCCTGATGGTGTTATTTGGGCGATTGATCGTGCCGCACAGCTCATGAAAGATATTTGTGGTGCGACCATATGCAAGGGTATCATTGATGCGTACCCCAGGCCTATAGATATGGTTCAGGTGGATCTCAGTATCAAACAGCTTCATCGGCTGATCGGCATTCAACCGGATCGCAATCAGATTACATCTTTATTGGAATCCATTGAGTTTACAGTCAATGCTATTGATGATGATACCATTCAGGTTCATGTGCCATCACATCGGGTTGATATCAGTCGTCCTCAGGATTTAATGGAGGAAGTCGCTCGACTGATTGGTTATGATGAAATCCCTGTTGTTTCTCCCAAATCCACTATAATGATTGAAAAATCTTCCCTGCATCTTACATACCGAAATCTTATCAAACAATACATGACAGGTTTTGGATTTACTGAAGCCATTAATTACAGTTTTATTGAAGCAGATTCTGCTGATCGCTTAAATCTCTCTCCAGACGATTTGAGACATCAGCATGTTGCGCTGCTCAATCCCATCTCAGAAAATCAGGCAGTTATGCGAACCACATTGGTACCAGGCATGCTTGAAACCATTCGACGCAATTTGAATTATAAAAATATCAATTTAAAATTATTTGAGATAGGTAAAATTTTTCTCAATGATTCAAACGCGCCATTGCCCATAGAAAGAGAATCTATCATTGCCATATGGACCGGGGCATCACAAACTGAACACTGGCAACAGTCGGAAACCCCATGTAAATATTATGATTTAAAAGGGGTGGTTGAATCATTATTACATCGTTTGCATATCAAAAAGGCTTGTTTTAAAAAGCCAGAGAAAGCAGATCCTTATTATAATCCTGGATTTGTTGCGCAACTATTTGTGAAAAATAATGAAATCGGCTTTTTGGGTGAAATCCATCCCGATGTACTTCAAAATTATCAAATTCGCCAGCCAGTTTTTTTATGTGAGATCAATTATGAACTATTATTTCCATTAATCCCTGAAAAGATTATTGCCAGACCATTGCCGCGATTTCCCGCCACCACTCGAGATATGACAATCATCGTTGACAGACAATTACAGGCAAAATCAATTCTGGATGTCATGCGTTCTTGCAATGAAAGGTTGGTATCAGATATTCAAATCATCAGTATTTATGATGGCGATCCCATACCTGATGGTAAAAAAAGCATGTCTTTCAGAATAACGTTCCGATCATGGGAAGAAACCTTAAAAGATGAAAAGATCAACCAGGTTCACACAGATATTGCAAAAACTGTTATTAAAACGTTTCAGGCAGACTTGCCATAGGTGATAAACTGATGCAAGACTATTTTACCAAAGAAAATCATCGCCTGCGAAAATCGGTTCGTGAAGTGATAAAAAAAGAAGTGCTGCCGCATATTGATGACTGGGAAGAAGCCGGTGGTTTTCCAAAAACTATCTATGCTTTATTGGGTGACCTCGGTATTTTAGGCGTTGGCTTTCCCGAAGATGTGGGAGGAACTGGTGGTGATGTGTTTGATACTATTGCAGTTACAGAAGAATTAATGCGATCGGGTTCAGGCGGCTTTGCTGCCGGAATAGGTTCTTTGAACATCGCTTTACCGCCCATAGTTCATAAAGGCACAGATGTGCAAAAAGAGCGATTTGTCAGGCCAGTGCTTGAAGGCAAACGTGTTGCCGCTCTGGGGATCACCGAACCTTCTGGTGGATCAGATGTGGCCAATATTCAGACAACTGCTGTTCGGGATGGCAATCACTATATTGTCAATGGCAGTAAAACATTCATTACCAGCGGTGTTCGGGCGGATCAATTAACCTGCGCAGTTCGGACCGGAGAAACCGGAGCGCATGGTATCAGTTTTTTGATTATTGAAAAAGATACTCCCGGGTATTTCCTGGGACAGCCCCTCAAAAAAACTGGATGGTGGGCATCTGATACAGCAGAAATCTTTTTGGATAATTGCCGCGTCCCAGTGGAAAACTTGATTGGTGAAGAAAACCAGGGCTTTTATACAATCATGGAAAATTTCCAGATGGAACGTTTGCAATTAAGTGTTATGGCCAATATGACAGCTCAAATGGCTTTGGATGAAGCAAAAGCATACACAAAAGAACGAAATGCTTTTGGCAAACCCCTACAAGGTTTTCAAGTGACCCGGCACAAACTGGTGGATATGGCCACACTGGTTGAAATCAGTCGTGAGTTTACTTATAAAGTGGCATCAAAAATCAATGCCGGGATTGATCAGGTGAAGGAAGTCTCCATGGCAAAAAACTTTGCGTGCAGTGTGAGTGATCGGGTGACTTATGATGCTGTTCAGCTGTTTGGTGGTTATGGTTTAATGCGGGGTTTTCTTGTAGAACGTTTGTATCGTGATAATCGAATACTGTCCATTGGTGGTGGCACCACCGAAATTATGAAAGAAATCATTTCTAAACTCATGTAATCAATGCAAGCATGAATATTTTATTTATAGATAACTATGATTCATTTACCTACAACCTGGTCCAATATTTTCGTATCCTTGAATGTCATGTAAAGGTTATGCGAAATAATGAATCCGGAATAGATGACATTATCAAAATATCAGATGCCATAGTGATTTCCCCGGGGCCCAAACGTCCCGAACATGCAGGAGATTCCAAAAAAATTATCCAAAATAATTTAGGAAAATTGCCAATCCTGGGAGTTTGTCTGGGCATGCAGGCAATCAACGAAGTGTATGGTGGGATAACCTGTCATGCACCTGTGCCCATGCATGGAAAAACCAGTAGGATCTATCATAATGGTCAGCATTTGTTTTCGGGTTTGCCCGACTCATTTCAAGCGGCACGATATCATTCATTGATCGTTAAAAAAGCATCAGGTGTTCAACTGGATGCCTGGACATCGGATAATTTGCCCATGGGGATTTCTGATCCAATAAACCATGTGTATGGCGTACAGTTTCATCCGGAATCCTTTTTATCTGAATATGGGCTGACGCTCCTTAGGAACTTTATCAGGCACTATTTTAGAAGACCTAAAAAAAAAAATTAGGATTTTCCCCCTTTTTTTTGCAACAAAATGGTTCTGCTTCTGAAAATTTTGGGATTTTCCAACTTAGCAAATCCTGTATTTTCAGCAATTGAAATGGTCGTCTCAAAATTGCTTTCTGAAACATGCCCTTTAGGTTCAACCACCAAAAATTTGGCATCTGCTTTTAATGCCAGGTACACTTGAGAAAAAAAGTTTGCCATATCAGGGACTTCATGTACCACAGCAAAAGCCAAAGCAAAATCAACCTGATTTTCCAGATCGTCAATTCCCAAATTATCGCTTGTTGTCAGGCGTGGATCAATACGTTCAAAAACATCCTCTTTTAATGCTTTATTTTTTAGGGCAGATAACATTTTATCCTGAACATCCAAACAGATTACACGGCCATCAACTTTTACCATATGCGTCATTGGAATGGTGAAGAATCCCATTGCGCAGCCAATATCCAGAACTGTCATCCCTTTTTCTATATGGGGTTTGAGTATTTTTTTGGGGTCATGAAAATATTTTCGGATAGGACTTGCCAGTAAATATCCTACCCATACAGGGCAGACATGGTTTGCCATTATTTTTCCTCTCTTATAAGTCAAATGCCGAAAAAATTTTCGACATGGGTTTTTGTAATGCTAAACTATCAAATAGAAGTTTAAGGCGTATAGTGGATTATCACATCCATTGTGCCCAATTCGGGAATATCCCATTTCTGAACAGTTGTCATATCTGCAATAAATACCTCATAAGTCAATGCATCAATCAATTCAAATGAACCTGATCCTTGTTGTTCGTATCGCCAATAGAGTGTTTGTGGAGAATCTGTTGTAATACGAATATGCCTGAAGTTTTCACCTGGATTTGAAATTTTCTCATTGCAAATAGCATTAGCGTGTGTTTCCGACACAATAAACAGTTTGGGATTTATTGTTGTGCATCGTCCCTGTTCCGGGGTTTCAGAAAATCCCAGTTGGATTTCAGCCACAGGTATTTCTGGAGACTGTTTGTCTGCAAGCCATAGATTTAACTCCCACCCTTTCATGTATTGCGTTTCCTGATCTTGTGGGGATATAAACACTGCCTGTACATCAAGGTGATCATAGGCTTTTATTTGTAAAGGATTTTGTGTATCAACAATGTCACCGGTCCAGTACGCAAATTGCCATTTTTCATCGGGTTGTGCCTGAACTTGTATATTTTGATTCTCGGAGATCATGACTTTTTGAAATGAGTCAAACACCTTATCTCCCATGCGAATTTGTCCATTACCAATGACTGACACTGTCATAAATGGCAATGCTTCAGTTGAATAGAGCCATTTTTTTATCATTGTTTTCATGTATGATGGTACATATGCATAAGGCCCAAGAATTGGATTTGTTGACTGTGTTGAAACAGTCAAGCTCATAGATTTTGTTGCAAACAGGCCCCCGGAGTCAATTACTTTAAATGTCAGATTAACAGTTCCTGACTGATCCAATGCAGGAATAATTCGAGCCGATAAATGTTTTTTTTCATTTTTTGCAGCATCAACTGTAATGTGACGACCTTTGGCATCAATAATGATATGACTATCAGTATTGGGTACCAATGTTGGATTATCTGACGCGCACTGTACAATCAATGGACCACCATCAGAATCAGAAACTGTAAAGGCAATGGGATTTGTTGTTGCATTAATGGGGATTGTTCGATCTGCAATGGGTGAAGGATCTGAAATATCCACGAACATTCCTGTATCAGTAGCTGATACTCCCTGACCCAAAAAACAGATTAATAATATTGTTAATAATATTTTTTTTACCTGTGTCATGATAACCTCCTTTTAATTTTTTTGCTGGATACACAGCAATATTAAATTATAAATCATAAAGTGTTTCATCTACCCGGGGCGCTTGTTGGCGCTTATTGTTTACCAGGCATTTTTTTGATGGCAACTCAAATGGTTCTTCATTTTCAAGAATATCGCCCATATCTGCCTCAACTTTGTCCGGGTCTTCTCCAGAAGCCATTCGTTCAATGGCTTCTTTCATGCTTTTATTTAGAGGCATGCCGGTCAGGTCTGACATTTTTTGCATCAATCCGGCAGCCTGTTTAGGGTCGTTGTCATCAATTGCTTCAACTTCGTGAGCCAGCATGCTCATGGCTCTGTCCATTTTGCTTTCATCAATAGGGATATCATCAGTGTCATTTTCCTGTGTGTTTTTTGAAATGGAAAATGTTGATAATTGCCGATGCAATTGAATATTTTCACATTTGGGACAATGGGGGATTGTCGTCGTATTGATTGTTTTTGAGAAAAAACGATACACTGTGTGGCAGTCATTACAATAAAATTCATAAATTGGCATAACAAAAGTCCTTTCTCTGAAAATGAGCTTTTGCTCGTATAGTTTACCTATTTTTTATTTCTTCTTTTTGATTGTGCAGTTAATTTTTTATCTGTTCTTTTACGTTTCGTTCAATTACGAAATAACACATAATCACAATTTTAGAAAAAGTGTTAACTATTTTTCAACAATTCCATTCCTTTCCATGAAGATTTAACCAGTTGAATCATGTACCCAATGATACAAATACCGATTATCAGCACCAGAATAAAAACCAGAAATGGAGAATACTGAGCATCCATTGGCAAATCCTGCACCCTAAAATAAGGGTCTAAATAAGCAGATCGAACCAGATGACGCATCAAAACCATAATAATTGTCACAGGAATCATTAAAAATGCCGACATCCATACATTTTTTTTGACCCCGCTAACCAGCATCAGAATAATCAAAGGAATGGCCATCAAAAAAAGAGTGGTGCCAAAGCTATTATATCCCATAAATAATTGGCGAATATTCTCTGGCAATGACAAAAAATACCAGACACCAACGACCATCTGAACAAGACTTGCTCCAATAAACCATCCCAGGCCGGTTTGAATATCATTGTCCAGATTTGTATTGTCAAGATCGGAATGGCATCTGTCTTTTTGAACCTGCCGATATATCGCAATCGCCAGCCCACCCAAAGCAATGGATGCAGTAACAAAATGGAAATATCGCGGTAAAACTGATTTTTCAGTCAGATTTAATAATAAACCATTGGGATTATCAAAATACAGTGTCCATTTATCAGGTGATAACATCAAGGTCATGTTATTGGTAAATACAAATGCGATCCATAACAGCCCAGTAACTGCGGCACCAATAAAAAAAACTCGTTTTTCCGCCAATACATGGTATTTAAAATCATAAATATATGCACTGTAGTATGCCAGTATCAAAACGCCTATCACTGATAACCAATATACTGCCATTAAAATGGAACTGGTATATATTAAATGTCCATAAAGAACCTGAAGGAATAACAGCGGTGCAACGCCAAAGTTGATTGTAAATGCAATGGTAAAGGGTAAATGTGATGCTATGGTGTGGGTCAGGTCGGTTGATTGATTGTCCTGACTAAAATGTCTTATCAATGCGATAATGCCTGTACCCAGCATAATATTCATCATCCACAAATGAATGATAAAGGTCAGTAATAGTAAAACTGTTAAAATACTCCAATCAACCTGAATCGGCGATGTTGTTGGAATTAATGTTCCTGGATTCATAATGATTCCCCCATATCAAAATAGTTATTTGCAAATCGTTTTTAATGGTGATTTCTCCATTTGAACGCGCCATTCATCCAACGTCAAATGGGTCAATGCAAATGCGCAGGCTGCCTGAGTCAAGGTTGCCTGTTTTTGTGTCATTTCCTGAATAAGGGTTTCAGATTGTGCATTTTTTTCAGATACCAGTTGAAGTTGTGCCTGAGCGTCCTGGGCAAGTTGCTCTGCGGCAGCCATTTTGATTTCAGCCTGTTTTTTTTGTTCTTCAAGTTCAAGAGTTTGTCTCTGTATAGCTGCAACCTGTTCTTGATAATGATTTTCAAATTCCTGTGTTTGTTCTTTCAATGCTTCTTGTTTTTTTCTGGCCTGTGTCAGAAGCGTCTTGGATTCTTTCAATTTTTGTGTGGCAAATTGCATTTGCTGCTCTGAACGCCATTTGATGTCCTGTGCGCTTTGGAGTTTTTCATTGGCTTGCGCTATTTTATGATCTGCTGATGACGCTTTGTCAAGTGCATTCTGCCATTTTTTTTCACTTTCCTTGAACTTTTTATTGAGATTATCCAATGCAATTTTTGTGTGGGACAATTTTTTCTGTGTTTTCACAAGATCCTGGAACAGAGTTGCATTTTTTTGACTTAGCCGGGTCATGTTTCGATTGATATCCCAGACATACCAGATACCGAATCCCAGACTTCCCATTAAGACAAACAATAATATACATCGCGATATAAAAGTCAAACCTTGTTTTGTCGCATCGGGTTTATTCTTTGCCGCGCTGTTTTGGATATAGCGTTTTTCAGAAAACTCAATCTGGTTGGCATCATTGGTGAGCCATTGTAACGAGTCTGTCAATAACTCACCCGAGAGAAGGTCCTCATTTTTTTGACCATTCTTTTCCCAGTACCACATTTTTGATTGAATGCGTTTGCGCCATAATCTGAAATCTCTGTTCTCTTGAATCCATCCATGAAGTCTCCCCCATTCTTTAAACAAAATATCGTGAACCACCTCAATTTGTTGAATTTCGTTATTGATATTTCGTTCGGCTATGAGCAGCCCTTTTTCAATAAAAAAATTAATTAATGGCCAGTTGCGACTGATCATCTCATTTCGATTGATCATACATCGAACATCTTCAGTGCCTTCACCTGGTGAAACCAATCGCAAAAAAATTTCTCGGGTTCTGGCTTTATCTTTTTTGGATAAGTTTTCGTATATGGCTTCAGTATAATTGGTTAAAGCCAGTTCGGTGGCGCCCATTTCTTCAAAGCCCCGAATGGTTAAAGAGGAAGCATGTTCCTTTTCCCACAGACATTGTAAAGAAAACGAAATCAGTGGCAATGGAATATTGGTTGGTATGCATGTTTTGAGAATATAATCCGCAAGGCCTGGCTCCAGAATTGTATTTTTTTTCTGAGCAGGCAATTCGATTGCCTCCCGGAGTTCATCAGGCGACATGGGGGCCAACTTATGGTCTGCATCAGATAAATAGGTAGACATTCGTCGATGGGACAAAATTTGACCCAAAAAATCGGCTCGCAATGAAACTAAAACATTGAAAGATGGGGTGGGTTGTTCATGAGAAAGGGTCACAGCATTCAACAGCAATTCCAAAAACAAATCCTTTTCTTCATCAAGCGGACACAGGGCATACAGTTCCTCAAACTGGTCGATAATCAGCAATAGTTTGCTATCTGGAGACTGCTTTTCAAGAATATCTTTGGAAACATCAAATAAAGAAACATGTTTTAATCGGAACCCTTCAGCAAGTCGGCTGATTTCTTTATTTTGATCAAATGGACTGAGGTTGGCCGCCAAAAAAGGGATCAGCGCCTTAGATAGTTCATAAAAAGGACTTTCTTTTGGACGAAATGCGGCAATTTGCCAGATATGTTCATTTTGGAGTCTGGGGATGAGTCCCCCATTTATGAGTGATGTTTTTCCTGAGCCGGATGCTCCTGTCAGTGCCACAAAGGGTTTTTGATTTAGATCATCATAGATCGCTTGTATCCACCGGCTTCGACCAAAAAAGATATCAGCATCCTGAACGCTGTATGAAATAAGCCCTTTATAAGGGCATTCCATTTGAATTGAATTTTTTTCTGGCATATGTTTTATGCAACAAGGTCAATTTTAGAACCGACCATTTCATCAATTGTTTTTATGGTTTTTGCCTGAGCCTCTGCACTGGAAGCCTGTTGGATCCCATTGACCATCTCTTTTGCCAGATTGATGTTCTTTGGGTTACCCGCCAGGCGCTCATTGATTTTGGACATCAATGAACCTGTTTGATACAAAGCTTTTGCGTTGGAGGAATTAAAAAAAGACATATCAGACCTCATAAAAAATAGTTATGTAATAAATTCAAGAAAAGATGACAGTGCATCATCATCCATTATGTTATATTCTTTTATTCGTTCAGGGGTAAACAGTGATAATGTCCCCATTGATTTTGCACAAAGAACTTCCGATGTATCATATATTTCACCGGAAACCATTGCTTTTTTTTCATGGACATGCTGATCAACTTTTCCAATCACAGTTAAATCTGTCCCCACATAAATGGGCTTCATAAAATCAACTGTCATGGATTTTGTGAGTATGATTGTTTTCAACAAATAAATTGCCGACCAGCTCATAATTTCATCAAGCAATGTCGCTATTATTCCGCCATGTACTAGGTTGTTCCATCCACTGAGATGTTGTGGTACAGAAATACGAGAATATACAGCAGACTCATCAGTATAAAATGTCATTTGAAGGCCGCTTGAATTGTTGGGGCTGCATCCAAAACAATTATGATTATCACGTGTTGGCAGTTTTTTTAGCTGATTTAAATTGATCATATTAATCGTTATTTTATAAATTGCAAGTGTTATTTATTATTATTCAATTATGTTTTTTTCTGGCATTAATATTGCTAACTCATTCCCAAACTGAAGGGAACGATAAGACTCTCGTTCCCCCGCGCCCAAATATTTTAAAAGCCCTGTCCCAATTCACTAATGACCCACTGTGCCAGTCGTTGAGATGCTTGTTTCATGGCCAATTTTTGAGCATATAATGTATCTTGATGATCCTGGGCTGGAAAGTAGGCCTCTATTTCAGTAATTGGACGACTTTGCCAGATTTTTTTTCCATTCTTATTGGCTAAATATGTGGAAATGGTTATTTCTACATATTTTTCTTGTGGTGCCCCATCTGAAGAGCGGTTCAATGTATCCACCTGAACTTTTTCAATGGTTCCGCAAAGGAGATGACCGCTGCTAGCAGTGACAAGATTTACAGAGCGTGACTGGCGTAAGGCAGTAATGATATCATTGGTAATAATAACATCCAGGTCAGACCATCGGCTCTGATTTTTAAATACCTGAACCGATACAGAGCGCACAGTTCCTCCCAAAAGCCCTTCACCACCGGAAAAGCGATAGCCACAAGACCAAACAGTCATTATTAAGCATAAGTAAATGATTTTTTTCATGATATCTATACCACAACATTAACAAGCTTGTTTTTTACCAGGATAATTTTTCGGATGGTTTTGTCATGGATAAATTTGCGAACCTTTGGTTCTGCCAGTGCTGCCTGTTTGATTTCATCGTCAGGCATGTCCACAGGCACTTCAATTCTGCCACGAAGTTTGCCATTGACCTGAACAACAATCAACAGACTATCTTTTTCCAGTGCATCTTCACGATAGTTTGGCCAGGGTTCATTAATAATTCCAGGTGGTTGCCCCAGGGTTGTCCATAATTCTTCACAAATATGCGGAACAATGGGGGATAGTAATAAAATGGCGGATTCAACTGCGAACCTGAGTACTGATGGATAATGATCGGCATTTGTATCTGTAAAAGCAAAGACCGCATTAATTAGTTCCATGACTGCACTGATAACAGTGTTAAAATGAAAGCGTTTTTCAATATCCTGAGTGACTTTGTGGATAGTGGCATGGATTTTTTGATACAATTTTTTCAATTCTGTATCTAACTCATCAAGACTGCCATCATAAGGCGTTGCAGCGGTCAGTATTGAAAGATTTATTTCAACCAGGCGCCAGAGGCGATTTAAAAATCGATACCCACCTTCAACCCCCTGCTCACTCCATTCCAGGTCACGCTCAGGTGGTGCGGCAAAGAGGCAGAAAATGCGCATGGTATCAGCACCATATTTTTCAAGCAAAACATTGGGGTCAACCACATTTTTTTTGGACTTGGACATTTTTTCAATGCGCCCGATCTGAACCGGTTGATTGCACAAATTGCAGGTTTGCTTGTTGCCATCCTTGTGAACCTGTTCCGGAAACAAGAAACCATGTTGAGGACAGGTGACAGTTTCTTTGCACACCATGCCCTGTGTCAATAGTCGGGTAAAAGGTTCTTTGTATTTGACAAGGCCCAGGTCTTTGAGTACTCGGGTAAAATATCGAGAATACAATAAGTGCAAAATGGCATGTTCTACTCCGCCAATGTATTGATCCACCGGCATCCAGTAATCGACTTTTTGGGTGTCAAACATGCCCTGATCATAATCTGGACTGCAATAACGTTCAAAGTACCATGATGATTCCACAAAAGTGTCCATTGTATCGGTTTCGCGCCGGGCATTGGGATTACCACATTTGGGGCAATCGGTTTTAGCAAATGATTCCAGTTCTGGCAAAGGTGAACCTCCGCCTTCAAGTAAGTTGGCATTTTCAGGCAAAACAATGGGAAGGTCTGATAAACGTGCTGGAACAGTGCCACAGGTCTCACAATGAACCATAGGAATGGGCGCGCCCCAATAGCGCTGACGAGATATTCCCCAGTCTCTTAAACGAAAATTGACAGTCTTTTTGCCCTGATTGTGTTTTTCAAGATGTTCGGCAATGGATTCAAGCCCCTGGGTATTTCTTAAGCCATTAAATATATCGGAGTTCACCATATTACCTTCACCTGTGTAGGCTTCTGTCATGGTCGCAGGATCAAGGGTTTCATTGTCCGGCTGAATTACCACTTGAATATCCAACTGATACTTTTTGGCAAATTCGAAATCGCGCTGATCATGGGCTGGGACCGCCATAACAGCACCGGTTCCATAATCCATTAATACAAAATTGGCTGTATATATTGGCATCCGGCGTTTAGACAAAGGATTGATACAGTATGCACCAGTAAAAACACCTTCCTTTTCATATCCTTCGGCAGCGCGTTTGCTTTTGTCCTGAGTGGCCATACGATTGACAAAATCCTGGACTTTTTGAGCCATACGTGTATTTTTTGACAGTTCAATTACAAGGGGGTTTTCCGGTGCAAGACTCATGAATGTTGCGCCAAAGACAGTATCCTGTCGGGTTGTAAATACTGTAATATGTTCATCTTTATTCTCAAGGGGGAAGTGGATTTCAGCACCAAAACTTTTTCCGATCCAATGTTTCTGCATGGTAATTACTTTTTCGGGCCAGCCAGGAAGTTGATCACAGTGCATCAGAAGATCATCTGCATAGTCAGTGGTTTTAAAGAACCATTGAGGCAGATTTTTTTGTTGAACTTCTTTGCCACATCGCCAGCACTGGCCCTGTTCAACCTGCTCATTGGCCAATACTGTTTGACAGGGTTCACACCAATTCACATAAGAGGACTTGCGATAGACCATCCCTTTTTCAAACATTTGAATGAACAACCATTGCTCCCACCGGTAATACTCTGGGCGGCATGTAGCGATTTCACGATGCCAGTCATAACTAAATCCCATTTGTTTTAGTTGATTGCGCATGTAATCAATATTGTCATATGTCCATTGGGCCGGATGGGTATTGTTGGCAATTGCCGCATTTTCTGCAGGCATTCCAAACGCATCCCAGCCCATGGGATGAAGTACATTATAACCGCGCATGCGTTTGTATCGTGCAACAACATCGCCGATGGTATAGTTCCGAACATGACCGATATGTATTTTGCCTGATGGATAAGGAAACATCTCCAAAAGATAATATTTTTTTCGGGTATTATCTTCATTGACTTTGAATAGCTTTTCTTTTTCCCAATATTTTTGCCATCGGGGTTCAATGGCTTTTGGGTCGTATTTTTCCTGCATCAAATTTCCTCCGGAATTCTTTTTCAAATTGCTCTTTTTTCGCAATTGATTGCACTTTTTTTGGCATAAACAATGGAAAAAGTCAATCAAGATTGACCATGGCTACATTTTCTTTAACAACTGATTTGCAGCAGTCAGCATAGGATCCCACACTGGACTAAAGGGCGGTGCATAAGCCAGATCAGATAATGAAAATTGCTCAACGCTCATTTTAAGATGAAGTGCAATAGCAGGCGCATTAATCCGATGCGCCACACCTTCTTCACCCACCATTTGCACCCCTAACAACCTGCCAGATTTTGCATCACCCACCATTGAAACATGAATTGTTCCACTTCCAGGATGCGCATGGGCTCTGGATCTTGATTGTATTACAACGTCAACCGGCTCCTCATAACCCGCAGCTTTGGCTTCAGAGACATTAAAACCGGTTTTCGCAACTTGCAATCCAAAGACTTTAAATACCGATGTGCCCACAACACCCGCCACAAATTTCTTTTTCCGGCACACATTGTCTGCCACAGTCCATCCTCCGCGATTGGCATACAAGGCTAAAGGACTCCAGGTCATTTTGCCTGTCAACCTATTCATGACCGTGGCACAATCACCGGCTGCGTAAACATTATAAGCAGTTGTCATCATTATTGAGTCCACAATAATGGCATCAGAAGGTCCTGTTTTAATATCAGCATCCTTTGCTAGCTGAGAATTTGGCTTGACGCCAATTGCTGTGAGGACAGTGTCTCCAGTGAGGGAGATATCTTTTGAAACAACCTTTAATTGATTATCAAACAATTCAATTCTATCAATGGGGTGACCGGCAAACAGCTCAACTTTATGAGCAATCAATTCCTGCTGAACGCGATTGGAAAGGGTTGGTGATAACCAGGGAAGTAATTGTGGTCGGGGTTTAATCATACTGACTGAAATACCGCGATTATGAAAAGCTTCAGCCATCTCAAGGGCAATATAACCCATTCCTACAATAACAGCTTTTTTGGTTTTTGCACTCAAGAATTGCTTTATTTTTCGACCATCTTCAAGATTTTTCAATGCAAATACGCCTGGCAGATCAAATCCGGGCAGGTCAGGAATGATGGGTGATGCTCCGGTTGCAATTAGTAATGCATCATAAATGTCTGAAAATTCTTTACCATTGGGATCAGTGCCAGTAATCACTTTGCTTAATGGATTAATGGCGTCAACCCTATGGTTCAGATGCAAGTCTATTCCTTGTTTTTCACGAAATATCCGGGCCTGACGTACAACAAGATCGTTTATATCTCGGTTGGCGTCAGCGATGTTGTATGGCATGCCGCATGCGCTGTACGATACATCTTGGGTTTGTTCATAGACTGTAACCTGCATTTCTGGATCGTTTCTTTTGGCACGACTTGCGGCGCTCATACCTGCGGCATCTCCACCGATAATAATAAAACTCATAGATCGTTTCTCCTTTATTGAATCAGTCAGACCAGTCCGACAGGTCCGATTTTGTAAATAATGCCTCAACCCGACAGGGCATATATTGATGTAATGGAATACCTGTCAAAACATCTCGGTTTTGACAATCTGTCAAATCATTCACATTTACGCCATATGTCTTTTTCTGATATTTAAGGCCACCACCATGGGGCATCAATAACTGTCCTTCTTGAACTTCTTCCGACACTTCAAGTTCAATTTCAACACTGGCCACTTTGGTGATAACACACACAATTTGACCATCATCAAATCCAAGCCTGTTTGCATCTTTGGGGTGCATTAAAACTGTGCAGGATCGCAGTCCTTTATTCCAATCTGGTTTTCGTATCTGGCAATGGGCATTGGTTTTTGCCGGACGACCGGCGTTTAAAATCATTGGAAATTCTGGTGTTCGTTTCAGTCGAATTTGCTCTAATTCAGGTGTGATACTTTTTGACCAATCTACTAAAACTGGAATATGCAGGTGAATATATTCATCAATTGTTTTTATTTCCTGCATGTTGTTATCTGGATTCATCTGGCCCACAATAAGACCTTCTGGATTGTCTATTATGGCATCAAAAATGGCTTCAGATTGTTCAAAACGAGGAAATAAGCCGGCAAGTGGCAATAAATTCAGACGAGAAATCATTGTTTTGGCAACAGCGAAAATTTTATTTAGGGATAAAGCAGATGACATTGGGGATTTCATTTCAATGTGCATTCTTTTTCTGACAGTGGCATTCATTGTTTGAATGATTCCCCAATAGACAGCCAGATTGCTGGAGTTCATGGTTTTACCCAGGGTTTTGGAAAGAATAAATGGCAAGGCTTCATCAAATTGAAATGCATTTGTCGAAACAGTTAACAGGTTCAAAATAAATTGATACCGATCCTTTGTTGATGCCCTTTGCAAGTGATCAGGAATTTTGGGAATAAGGCCCATTTGATCGGCAAGTTCTGTAATTATTGTACCACACTCTTTCAAATTTTCAGGTGGTTGAATAATGGGGGGGCGCAACTGGGTAAAAATATCTGGAAAGGTATATGAATAAAAAGTCGTATCCCAGGATTCATAGGCAGAACATGCGGGAAGAACATAATCAGCCATTTCACATGTCTCAGTCATGGCAATATCAATGACTGTGAGCAATTCCAGTTTTTCAAAGGCTTTTGTATAAGCATGGGTATCTGCATAAGATCGGATCGGATTTGCGCCACAAACCAGTAAGGCGCGTATACGGTCGGAATGATTATTGTCAATTTCCTGTGGCAGCACATTGGGTGGAAAAAAGCCGCAAATTGAAGGATGTTGCGTAAATACTGTTTTAAGGGGCTCAGTTTTTGTATCAGTGAGGGAAAACAGTTTGCCTGGAATGACATTACCACCTATTGTACATAATCTACCGCATATGGCTAAAAGAACTGTAAAAAAGTAAGATGTCACTGTGCTATGGCGATTCATCAATGCACCTTTTTCAAGCTTTAAGCACCATTTGCGTGTACCCAGCTCATGACATAAAGCATAGGCAGTATCTAACTCAATACCACAAACTTCCAGTGAATACTTGATATCCCATTTATGAAACCAATGGCGAATATCATCCAAACCGGTCACATGCGCCTGAATGTAATCCTTGTTTTCCCACCCCTCTTGCAAGATGATTGCAATAAGCGTTTTGGCAAGCAAGGCATATGTTCCGGTATTGAGCAACAAATGAACATTTGCCAGTTGCGCGGTTGAAGTATTTCGATGATCAATTACCACCAGCCGCCTATGGGGATGTGTGGCAAATGTTTTGAGTACCATTGGGGACCGGATCATTTTATGGCTTTCCATTCCATCCCATCCTACAGCCAGGATCATGTCTGCGTGATGATCATCTGGAATGGGAACACTATCCTGTCGGCCAAGCATTTGACCGGAAAGCCAGTGCATACCTGTATGTTCTTGAGCAATTGCATGATAATGATAGGGGGAACCGATCATTTTCAATAAGGTTCTGGCATATATGGCATCTATATGACAGCCCTTGTTCATGCCTCCCATAAAAGCAAAAGATTGGGGACTATGATCTGAAATAATTTGTTGAAGCTTGCTAGCAATTTCCTGCAATGCCGTTTCCCATGAAACTTGTATGAAACCATTTGCTGTTTTTTTTAGGGGATGGGTCAGCCGATCTGTATGATTTTGATGATCACCAATATGAAGTCCTTTACGACAGACATATCCTTTACTAACCGGATGCGATTCATCTGGGAGGACTGTTTCAATGCGATTATTTTGAACATGCACTTTTAGTCCACAGTTTTGTTCGCATAATACACAGGCTGTTTTGTGCCATATTTCATTCATGCCGCTGGTTCCATATGACAGTTAATGGTTTTATTGCGTAATTGCATCCGAGACTTTCTACGTTCAATTGCATTACAATATCGGCGATGTTCTTCAGGCGTTTCAATGATCAATTCGGGCACTGCTTTGGGGTTGCCATTTTCATCCAAAGCAACAAAGGTGAGATAGGCTGAAACAACATGTTTTCTTTCACCGGTCATCAGGTTTTCAGTTTCCGCACGTGCGCCAATCTCCATGGATGTACGCCCCACATGATTAATGGATGCATTTACTGTTAATAAATCGCCAATATATCCGGGATGATGAAAATCGAATCGATCAATTGATGCGGTCACAACATTACTTCGTGCGTGCCGGAATGCCACAACACCGGCTGCATTGTCAATAAGCTTCATCAGGACGCCGCCATGAACATTTCCTGAAGGATTGGCATCATGGGGCATGAATATATGTGTTAATGTGACAGATGTTTCTGATATGCGTTTTTTTTTCATAGTGCCTCGACAATAGTAATGGTGGTGGGATATTCTACGTGTGTAGGCTTATCCAGGTACGAAATGGTATTCCTATATCATTGCTTAAGGGAAAAGTCTAATGGAATTTTATATGAAGATGTGCCCAGATGCGCTCCCCAATTCTCCAATTCTAAATGGTATATGAAGATGTGATCCTATGTTCCTTAGAGAGATATTTCATAAACAACAAAATTGAATTTTAAGGCGGTTTCCACAATTCCCAAAGACACTTTGTATATCTCGGGTTTTATGGTCATGGGCCGATGAAGTATTTCAGCGATACGATAGCCTGATCCACGCAGTAAATGGATTGTCAAACGAAGCCAGCCAATATTTTCAGCTGAGATTAATAACACTTTGTTCTGATTTTTAATCGCCTTATCTGCCCATTCCAGTAAATCCTGCTGATACCTGACAAGATCAGGATACTCATAAGGTGGGTGCAAATATCCCAACTGTACCTGATTGTTATAATAAATATACCAGGCCTGTGATAAAATATTATGATTGCCCATCAATAATATTTGTGAATACTGGCTCAATTGCTTTTCAAAGCCTTTTGCAAAAAAGAAATCGACCTCAGAAACTTGATTTTTGGGAAATATATCATTCCTCCCATTCACCATAAATAAAACAATAATAATCCCCACAACAACATATTTGCCTTTTTGTGATTGAATATGACTTCGATATCCATAGATCATAAATAGAAGAATAGGAAATAAAGAAAGACACCAGTTGTCATTGACAGTTGGCACATGAACAAGGGTTGAAAGAACAACAATATAAACGCCAAACCAGATCAAACAAAGGGTGGGGATTCTTTTTTTTTGGGGCCCAAACAGGTATTTGAGAATTCTGTTTCCAATCCACAATCCCGCCATGCACCTGAGCAAATGAGAAATGATGTTATTGCCTGCAATAATTGCGTGCAAAATGTGCTTACATGCAAGGCCCAGGGCAAAAACAGTTTCGACCGGCATGATGTGGTCCGGGATTTGCCAGATTCCCCAGAATGTTGAATGAATAAAAAGCAATGTGAACAATTCACCTAAATGATTAATGGAGGTCAATACAAAATAAGGAATCACATAGGCCAGACAAAAGAAAGCCATTGAAATCATCGCCAGTAAAAAGAGAAGCCAGACCCGGTAAAGAATTATTTTTTTGGAATAGTTAAAAGGGAAACTCAGCGTATTTTGGCTGGGATTTCGACAGAGAATATCAACAGCGATAACGATACCAAAAAGTGATGCATACAAATGAAAACAGACTGCAATACCAAAGAAAATGCTCATAAGGATAAAGCATGATGATACATTATAAGGTTTTGACAAATCAATCTCAAGCAATGCGGTCATGCTCAGGGTCAAAAATGCAAAGGCACCAATGTAGACTTCTCCAGAAATGCTTTGATACCAGTATACATCAACCCAGGCAATCATCATCATGCCCAGACTGGCAACCACAATACTATTTACAATTTTTTTTAATATCAGAAAAACACCCCATAGTCCCAGAATACCTGAAAGAATATTGATTGTTTGTGCAATCTCAAGGGGGCTGATTTGGGGCCATAGATAAGTATGACATAAGTATACTGTCATATATAACATGGGATGTTGTGCATAATAGATACAAATCAAGTCATTGAAAGGCAACGACAGATTGCGTCCGGGCGGGGCCATATGTGATGGCGGTATGAAATGATCAATACTACCAGCATAATAATAGGACTCCCAGGTATGAACATTGATGCGATATTCCCAATAGACATATAAAATGAGACACAAAACCAGGAGTGGACAGATCAGGTATATTTTGGGAGCAATGACTCTAAATAAGTATTTAATCTGACTTTCGTTTGTGAACAATGGCTAACAGTTCCTTGATGGTTTGGATACTATGGAAAAACAGGCGGTAATTGCCTGGATAATGGGTGTACTGAATGGGAATTTCCAATATGGCGGCTTTTTTTTTGTGCAGCATTAAATAAAATTCGCAATGAATCCCAAATCCATTGCAAATAAACTGTTCATTTTGTACCAGATTGGAATGTACCATCACAATACCACTTCCCATATCCCTAATGGAAATATTAAATATGCGCTTGCAAAATAAATAGTGGCAAAAACTCAGTATTTTTCTGTGAAATGGGTATGCGTTTTTTCCCAGATATTTGGAACAAACCACACAATCCCATTCATTGGAAAGATCAATGACTTTATGAATATTATCAATGCCATAAGATAGATCCAGATCCAGCAAAATTAAAATATTACCAGTTGCCTGTAAAAAGCCGAGTTTGAAAACCGATCCCACGCCTTGATTTTCTTTTGTGATAATTCGGATTTTGGGATAATTCAATTGGGATAATTGCTGACCACTGCTATCTGTGCTGCCATCATTGATGAGCAAGATCTCATAGGGAGCGCCGTAGTGATCCATAACAGAGATTATTTTCGGCACATTACATGCAATAATTGTTTCCTGATTATAAACAGGTATGATAACAGAAATTTTTTTCATGACAGCTTAATCAAGCAATTTTTATTCCCATGAGTAAACAATATTCAATCATTATTCCATGCTACAACACAAAAGACACCCTTGAAGAACTATTGGTATCCATAATTTCAAGCAGCAATGCAGATCAATTTGAGATCATTGTTGTTGATGATGGCAGCACTGATGGCACTTATCGGGCAATACAGCACTATCCTGTTCGTGTGATTCGTTCTGAAATCAACAAAGGCAGTGCCCATGCGAGAAATATTGGTGCTTTTTATGCGAAAACCCCCTTTTTGATTTTTTTTGATGCTGATATTATCATTCAATCAGATACACTTGAAAAACTAATTGCCTGCATTGCGGGAAATCCCAAAAACCATGTTTATATGGGAATCTATTCTCATGATCCTGTTCATAAGAGTTTTGTCAGTATGTATAAAGCCATGCTGGATACCTGGCACTGGCAAAATATCAAAACAAATGCTGTGACATCATTTGAGCCGCGTTGTGCTATTATGCATAAATCTTTGTTTGAAAAAGTCGGCGGATTTGATGAAACCTTTGAAGGGGCAGATGTTGAAGACTATGAATTGGGATATCGCTTGCTTGCTTTGGGTACTATCCTTTATGTGAATACAGATATTAAGGTACACCATCACTTTCCAATGACAGGGAAAGAACTACTGAAAACCATGTTTAGGCGATCAATGTCCTGGGCGCAATTGTTTGTTCATCGGAAACAATTTGATAATGTGGCTTCAACACCTGAAGCTGCTCTTTCATGTGGTATTGCCGGTTGGAGTATATTGTTGTGGCCCTTGATTTTCTATGACTGTATTGCATTGCTATTCTTTTTGGCCTTGCTTTGTTTATTTGGATATCTGGTTTCAGGGTTTTTTGTTCAGGTGAAAAATTACTATGGATTTTGGATAGGGATTCGTTTGCTTGTATTGCATTATATGGTGTGTGGGGTTATTTTTTTTGGGGGGGTGACCGGATTGTTCTGTTCAAAAAAGCAATTATTTTAATCTTCCGATTTCTTGCTTTGAAAAGGGTTGATTTGATCTATCATGGTTTTGGTTTTTTCAGAGAAATCCATTCCCAAATCCATGTATAGTTTAAATTGCTCTTCCATTTGATGACGATAGGCCAGAAAGTTTTGGAATATTTTTTCAAAATAGTTCTCAAAAAAATCATGCATGGCTGTTTCGCCTGTCTGAATAAACAAATGTAATAAACGAATAGGGATAATATTTCTATTGTTTTTTGCCAAATCCATTACAATTTGTGTCAGGGTTAATGCGGTAATGTCTTCCTTACTCTTAACATCAAGAACTTGAATTTCATAACCATTTCTGATTGTGTCTGCCAGTTCCGATAATGTGACGTACTTGCTGGCATCATTGTCGTAAATCCTTCGGTTTGGATATTTCTTATATGTCTTTTTTTTTTGTTCCATTGCTGTTTTTTATATACCTGAAAATTTCTGATTGTTTCCTTGCATGATTGATACTTGAAAAGAGCAGCCGCAAAATTTAATCATATTTGCGGCTGCTGCATATCTTGGAGAAGAGATTGGCTTGAGCAAACGTGTTATTGAGTCAGACTAAACGTCAAGCCATGAATCAGAATACAAAGCATTGCCCAAAATGACATCCACAGTCTTTTTGTAGCCTTGCAATTCTTTAGACAGGCTGTCCATTGGCGGGGGATTGCCATCAGTTGTGGCATGAACAACATCCACAATATCCTGACGTTTGCCTTTTGCCAGATCCATGGTGACCTGATCTCTGGCATCAGTAATAAATGAGTACATTCCCACACGATTTAACATAATCGTATTTGTTACATTGATTATATATCTCAAATGATCCGGCGCACCATTGGAAATATTGGAAAGTCCGCAAGTACTCTTAACCCCTGGGGCAATATCCTGAAGCATTTCCATGAATGTCATCAGGCTGATTGCCTGTGGTTGTTGAATATTAACCGGTGTAACAATGCCATCCACCCAGATTTTTTCATTGGGAATGCCCATATCATTGGCAGCTTGAATCAATTCAACGCACAGAGCGGCACGTTCATTTTCATCTCTGGGAAGACCATCCGGCCCCCACAATAATGCGATAAAATCAACATCATATTCTTTTGCAAGGGGCAGCATTTTTTCATAACGTTCAGGCCGGCACATAATAGAATTGATTAATGGTGGCACTTTACATTTGGGTAAGGCAGCGGCGATAGCATCAATATTGGATGTATCCAATGCAAGTGGGACATCATCCACAACCTCCTGGATAACTTCAACCATCCAGGGCATTAATTCATGACCATCTTTTTTTGCCGGTCCCAAGTTCAAGTCGATCATATCGACACCTGCTTCCTTTTGAAACAGCGCTTCTTCTTGAATAGGCTTGGGATCACGTTCTTTCATTGCTTTACCAATTTTTGTCGAGATCACATTTAAGCTTTCACCGATTACATGAAAGGACATTGATTCTCTCCTTTATTTATCTATCTAAAAAAAAGGCCATCCGAAATTGTTAACCAATTCCGGATGGCAACCTTTGGGTTTATATAATGATACAAAACCTATGCACGTTCTTTTAAAAATGCAGGCAGATGCGCAGCTTCCCTTGGTCCGACTGTTATTTTCCAATCGGGTAATTCTTCTTCAACATCACCCGCAATTGCAGCAGCATATCCTGGAATAATCAGTTCTCTGGTTTTGCATTTGTCAGCGATACCACTCTTTTTGACAAATATGCCAACATCATCACCCGAAAATTTACCGGCAGCCCATGCTGTGAGAACAGATAAACCTTCAGAATCTTTAATCAACAGATAAGCCGGTACTTTGCTGCCCTCAATTTCACCAGAAACAATGAAATAGGTCAGAGCAAAGTTTGTGGTAATGAGAACAGGTGCATTTTCACCAGGATTATTGATTTCGTAGATGCCTTGAGTGACTGTCATTGGACGCTGAGGATCGGTATAAATATTGAGTCGCTGCAATAAAAGTGGGAAAATACTTTCACCCACAAAGTCTGACAGTACAACGATGGAACCATATTTGGAAACAAATGTTCCGGCGATGATGGTTTCCATGTCCAGGTTGGATGCCATTTCGCATGGGAAAGTAATTGTTGGAAAACCCACAGCACGATTGCTTTTTAACAAAGCTGACCGGCGAATGGCAACCAGGTCTTGCAAGGACTGTTTTAGTTCTCGGGCACCTGGGTCCAAAACAATATCTTTGATCCCCATACCTGTCAATTTTTCGGTTAAAGGGAGCAGGGCATCTACAGAAGCAGCCTTGATACCGATAGGCAGTCCCATATCTTTTGCCAGAGTTCCCATGGCATCAATATTTGCCTCAGTTCCACCATATAATAAAGGACGTTTTTTCTGACAGGCACTGGCTCCTGCTTTCATGATATCAACATCTTCAGTCATAAGAATAGGACTGAATTCCGATGTTTCAGCAATTGTTTTTGCAACCGCAGCAAAAGCGTCTTTGTTGCCATCGACATCTTTCACAACAATCATTTCCGGTCGAAGGTTCAGACCAACGCGTTCAAATTGAAGGGCATTCCATTCTTTCAGTTTATTTTTCAAGACATCTTGAGCAATATCAGAGCCGACCAGGGCTGCAAAAATAGTCGGATTGTAGAATGTTTTTTCATGGCGATACAGGACAGTCTCTCCACCCACAGTACGCTTTCGAACCCCATTCCCAAGAACCACAGGCCGAATGGGTGGTGCTGAGGCCTCTGCCAGTTTTTCGCGTGCTTCATCAGAAACATGTGGGCAACTATCCAGTTCCGCTTTTCCTGCCGCCAGGTTCATGGCAAATGCAAGACAGGTGGCCGCACCACATTCCTTACAATTGGTTTTTGGCAGGAGCTTAAATATTTGTATACCAGTTAATCCCATTTTTATCTCCTTATTCATTCGTTATCAGTGAACCCGAAGGATTCACTGATAACATTTTCAAATTTAAGCAACCAAAGGTTCCATATCAACTGCCGGATGTTTTACCTTTTGAAGGAATGCGTAGACTTCATCTTCAGTTGTACCAACAGTTTCATCGGCGATCTTGTCATAAAGATCAGGTACGCCGATTTCCTGGCCACGTTTATCAATTCTGTCTTTGATTTCTTCTTTGAGGATTTTGGGCATCCAGACCATTCGTGCCAATCCGCCATCACCCTTGATAAATTTTTTCTGGGTGATATTGAATTTTGAATGGCCAACAAATCCAGGACTGGTTGCGCCACCGCCCATAACACCGGCCAGAGTGGTAAATTTCATACCACAGGGGGTTTCACCGGTATATTCTCGGTTCACAGTCATAATACCATTACACATGGGCAGCATGGCGGCAATACATTCACAGCAACCGCATGTGGTCATGGGGCTATGAACAATGGAATAGAAGTTGTATGTCTTGACAGCGCCACGTGATGCTTTTTCAATGAACTCATCAACCCCTTTAAATCGTCCCAGTTTTTCATCAAGAACGTCGCCCTTATCAATGGGTTGGTTGGGGCCAGTGGGATTGATTTCATATGATGCCTTACAGTCCATCCAGTTGTAAGCACCGCAAAGGCCTGTTCTTTCTGGGCTGACAGTACATACATGGTTGGGAGCAAAAGATTGACAAAGGGTACAGGAATAAAATGTTTGTGTGGTTTCATCAGTCATGGCATCCACACGAGAGTCTCTTGCATCATATTCTGCACGGGCACGTTCGGTCAGTTTGTCAACATCTTCCTGTTTTGTATAGAGGGTTACCTGGACTTTATCCAGAATTTTACCAAAGTCTTGATGTAATTTATTATGAAGTACCTTGCCAATATCTTGCAATGAAAAGCCTTTTTCAACAGCCCCTTTGCTGACACGAATCCAGGCGATATCGCGTTGTCCCATATGCATGATACCCTGAATATAGTTGACCAAATGATGAATCTGACGTTCCAGGATGGGTTCAAAATCTGCCTGAAATTCACGTCCGGCAACCTGCACAAAAATGCCCAATGGGAGAACATCTCTTTCTTTGATATCTTTGATGTCTGGACCAATAACAATCACTTTTCCATCTTCAATTTCGTCCATTTCAGCGCTGGTGACAAACTCTGTTGCCTGTGTTTTACCGCCACCCATTTGGGTATACAGATCGGCACCGCGAACACGTTCACCTTCAAAGGCAGGACCAAAGGCCAATGGGATATCAATTTCAGCCACCTGGACTTTGAGTCCACGAACTTCGATGGATTTATCAACCATGTTGTCATGGGGAATATTACCGACAACATGTTCATATGTACAGACACCTGTGGGAAGGATTTCTGGAATATCTGTATCAGCAATGGTTGGAAAACCCCAGTTGACACAACCAGCAGCAGCAGCAGCCCATTCAGCATTGACTTCACCCAATGCATTGACAAAGGCAAAAATTCGATTTTTGTTATACATCAACATGCGTTTGTAGTCACCCGGTTGTACATTACCAAAAGCCATGGCAGCGCGGTTGGCAAATCCCAGGGCAAACACTGCGGATGAAATATATGGACCAAAAGGAACAATACGTGTATTCCAGCCTACCTGAATATCTGCTTCAATTAGTTGTTGAATAATGCTGGTATTGTTTCGACCGGATGCACAAAAGATATACAGACTTTTTTTCTGATAATCTTCAACAATCATTTTTGCGATTTCTTTTGATGGTGCAGCACCCACAATGGCTGCAAATCCCGGCGCGGAACCATCGACAAATTCAACACCACGTTTTCGGAAAACAGTGTCATCAGCAGCACCCAACCAGATTTTGCCATTGTCCATATCAGGATCTTCTTGTGGCAAATAAAAATCTGGTTCTTCCAGGTAACGAATGGCTTCTTCAATTTCAAAGCACAGAATGGCAGCCATACCGGCATCAAGCAATGAACCAAGATATGGCACATGATTGGCTCTCTTGACATGCGGTGGCAGTAATTTTCTGGCAAATTCCAGTGGTGCCCGCATATCATCCAGGGTTTCAACCTTATTTCCCAAAATGGAATAAATTACCGGTAAGTAATATGCCGTATTGGGGAAACCAACCTTTGTATCTGCATTGTATTTTTCAAGTGTTGCCTGGTATTTTCCTTCTACGTTAGAAACTATATTATATGCCCCCTGAATGGCGGCAAAAGCAACTAATTTTGACATTTCTTCCCCCTTCGTTGAGGATTTAATTCATAAAAGTTAAGATTAACCGCGTTTATGGTACCGGTCAAGACGAGCAATGAGTAAATCAAGCCCAATGACTTTATCCGGCATTTGGATGGTTGTATCATCATCTTTTTCGCGGAGTGATGCTATTTTTTTGCGAAGCACGTCTTCTTCAGCCAAAAGCTTGTTCACACGAGCTTCTTCTTCAGCTTTTTCCTTTGCATCAGCCTCAGCTTTGGCCTTGGCTTCAGCTGCAGCTTTGGCTTCTTCTTCAGCCTTAGCTTTCGCTTGTGTGTCTTCCTCGGCTTTCAATTTGGCTTCCATTTCGGCTCTAATTTTTGCCTCAATTTCTGCTCGAATTTTAGCCTCATCAATTGAAGCAGCTGGAGCAGCTGGAGCAGGTTCGGCTTTTGCTGTTTCGGCTTTGGGTGCAGGCGTTTCAGCCTTGGGTGTTTCAGCTTTTTCAGGCGCTGCTTTTGCAGCAGGGGCTTCTTTCTTTGGCGCAGCAGCCTTGGGCGCTGGCTTTTTCTCTTCGACTATTGTCAAATCAGGTTCAGGTGCATATGAAGCCAGGTTGATCTGAGGAGCATCCAGGTTCTTTTGAATCGCAGCCACATCCTGTGCTGATCCACCATCGCTCAAAAGATCTATATATGTACGAATCAGTCGTGCGGTTTCAGGATGACGCAGAATAATGATATCAGACCCTGCAAGAAGATAACTGACAGCACCCACAGATTCCATCAAAATACCCCGTTTTTCTGGATCACCCAGGGTGGGGGCTTCCTCTGACGTTTGTTTGGCTTCTTTTGATTTCCAGACTTCATTACCCAGGTTGTTGATAAGTGGACCTTGAAGTTTATCATCACCTTGAACAAGACCCGCCATACGAAGGCGCTCCATAACAGAGTAGCCGTATTCCATACCATAGCCCAGGCCGCCGGTCGTGGGATCAATAAGAACATTATCCATTTTGACTCCCAGGTTCTCCAGCAAAATGTTGACCTGTTTGGCTATATTGACATCAATGGGTGAAGATGAAATAACAGTCTGACCAAACCCCATGGCTGCAGCGCCAATTCCTTTGTGATTTTTTTCCTCAACCGGCCCTACTGTGAGACCACGGCCCTGGGTGTTTTCACAAATGGTTTTCAAGACTTCTTCATCCTTTTGGACATTGGCTGTTCCCCAAACAATCAAAGGAACATCAATAGCATCCAAAACTTTGTTTACCATTTTAGCAGCATCATCCGGACTTTTGTCCAATCCATTGGGATCGGTACTTTTAAGCTGTAACACAATGATTTCTGCGCCATATTCATCCTGGCATTTTTTCGCCCATGCAGGCGGGTCATTGATTACATCTTTGAATGGTGCAGTCGCGGCTTCAGGCCATTCTTCAGGCTCCATATCCCAAATTTCCATTGCTACTTTGGGTTTGTTCGGCATGTCGCCTTCAAACGTATAGAATGGATAGGACGTGGCACCACCGACAGTTACAGTGTTACCCTCTTTTCCAAAGGTAATTTGCCGGACACTGGCATTATATTTTTCTTTTACCAATTCGAAGGACAAGATATACCTCCTTTCACAAATTGAAAAATCAATGATTGGACTTTTAGCAGATCAATCAATGATTTTATAATAATATTTTAAGCACTCATACAAGTCTTACAGGCTTGTTTATTCGTTTAATATTTAATTGATTGATTTATTTCTTTAAGAGGATAAGCTTTATTAAAAAAAATGGTAAATGTCAATAAAAAACTTTTTGCTCAGGCAAGATCTCTATATTATGGGAACGTTCGCTCTCACGATCCAGCGTGGATATAAATATTGCAGTCGGTATTGAACCTATATACGCAGGTTAGTCCACTCTCCATGTTTTGACCGCCTGCTCTGAAAGCCATTGTTGATAATGGTTCAAATTGGGTAAGTCCCAAGTGTCATATTCAGCCACTTTTTTTGCCAGAACAAAAGGTGTTTTTGAATATGCATTTTTTTTGGTTTTAAAATCAGATCGCCCAAGGGTATCTTTCTCAAGGAGGACCATATTTCCAAATCGATCAATGATGTCATTCGCGCCTTCCCCAAATTCCTCATACCAGGATTGATTTGGGGTGACATGGAAAAACATGCTCCAATGTAGTATCCAGATAGTTTAATTCTCGTCCAAAACTGTTCTCAATGACAGGGATCATGTGATTTAAAAGAGTACGATTTGGGATGAATGTGGTGAAATACAGGGTCATTGATTAGTGGGGCATTTCCATAACCGATTCCCAATATTCTTAGCATAATTTCAACAATTACTAATCCTATGATGCTACCAATTATGATTAGCTGGGCGGATTGGATAATATTTTTTAATTTTTTTATGCTCATGATCAATTGATCCCTGGGAAAAGTGGGAAAAGGGAAAAGGGGACGTTCTTAACTTATTAACTTAATAAAGATTGATCAGTTGATTCTAAGTTAATAAGTTAAGGGCGTCCCCTGTCTATCTATCACACAAAATTCATATTAAATAATACATTCGCGTAACAAACATCCGAATAATCCAGGCCGCCTTGCAATCAGGGAAAAGGGGACGTTCTTAACTTATCAACTTAATAAAGATTGATCAGTTGATTCTAAGTTAATAAGTTAAGGGCGTCCCCTGTCTATCACTGTCTATCAAACTGTCTATCAAAGGGCGTCCCCTGTCTATCACACAAAATTCATATTAAATAATACATTCGCGTAACAAACATCCGAAAAATCCAGGCCGCCTTGCAATCAGGAAAGACAGAGGACTCTTTTGAGATTAATAATAGCGGCCTGGCTTCCAGAGAATCAGCAAAAATTTGAACCAGTTGTTTTATTTCATTATCAGTAAATCCGCATAGATCCGCATAATGGGGCAGTATATGAATATCAGTTTTAATATTATCCCCACTGGTCACATCGTTTAAAAGAATAGGGGGCACACCGGTTAGAAACATGCGATCCAGCCCCAAGCCCGGATGTACAAGTTGGGGGAAAACATTCGTTTGTCTGCCGGGCATATCAAAATATCAAGGCGATATTTTGATATTTATAACGAATGATGCAAAGTAATGATTGCTTTCTAAACTAAAAAGTTATAATAAGAATTTATATTATGTTTTCATCTGAAAGAAATAACGATAGGAGGTTATGATGCTACGTTTAATTCTTATTTTTGCTTTATGTATGAAATGTTTTATCTTGATTAATGGAACCGGATATGCCGAAGATTTATCCTTTCATGAAAGATACCTGGAAGATATTCAGCGGCTTGCAAGGCTCGAAGAAGGTCAGAAAGTTATTATTGCACAATTTGAAGCTGTGGACAAGCGATTTGAAGCTGTGGACAAGCGATTTGAAGCTGTTGACAAGCGATTTGAAGCTGTGGACAAGCGATTTGATTCACTCATAAGAGAAATGAATCAGCGATTTGAAGCTGTTGACAAGCGATTTGAAGCTGTGGACAAGCGATTTGATTCACTCATAAGAGAAATGAATCAGCGATTTGAAGCATTAGATAAACGTATTGATTTGATAGACAACCATGTTTCAAATCTTGATAGTTATTTTTTGGCTATCTTGGGGGCAATCGTTGCATTGATGGCATTTATTATATGGGATCGAAAAACAGCTTTTGATAAAGTTTTTAAAAAAATTGAACAATTGTTTCAATCTCATGTTGAGGATTTTCATTATTCTCAACCGGTTTTAAGCCATGTAGCACCTGAGGAAAAATCTGACAATGAATTATCTGATAAGCTCGGTTCAATAAAATTTCAGAATAATGCTATGACAATTCCACGCAGTATTCTGGAACAATTCCAAAATGTTGTTAGCTTTATGAGTCAGTTTCCTGAGACCAGAAAATATATGCAGGCGATCGCATAAAACTTAGAAAAATAAATAGTTCGAGGTTTCCTAAACATTAAGGGCCTGACATACATATTTCAGATCATTTTCTGTAAGATGCGGTCCCATAGGCAAACTAAAAATTTCACTGGCGATTTTTTCAGTTACCGGAAATGAACCCGATAGGGGGGCTTTTCAGGGACGTCTATGATTTTATGCTTTACTTGTTAAATAAGGATATCTCTGAAAATAACTTTCCCATTATTGATATTGTTCGATTTGAGGTAAATGTATGTCGAGACGTAGCATGCTATGTCTCGACACGACCTTATTTTATTTGTTCATTCAAAAAAAATGAGGATATTATTTTCAGTGTATTCCTAAGAAAAAAGCATAAAATCATAGACGTCCCCATTTTACACATTGCTGAGAAGTTCTGCAAAAGTCTGATTTGTGGGTTCCATGGGCATAAAGTTTTTCACATGACTTTAACTATCTTTTTTTAGTGGTGAAGATGTTTTTCGAAAGGTCCTTAGCGACACATTGATGGCCAAATTTTGTTAAATGGATGTCTTTTTTAAAGAATAATTGGCGACCAGACAAGGACTGTTTTCGGAATGAATCTGTCATATCAATAAAATTAATATGTTGCTGATTGGCCCATAATTTAACCTTATCTGAAAATTCATGGGATTGCAAGGAATGCTTAGCCAGTTCAGCTTTCGTTAATCGATATTTTGATGGGATAGCAAATAAATAAAATTCAGCACCCGATTTCACGACATCCTGTTTACATTTTAAAATCAAGTCTTTTGAGAGTTGAGAAAGATCAGGATTTTCCTCAATATAGCCTGAGACAACCTTTTTGTTTTCTTGCTTTTCATGAGTGAAATACCAATTTAACTGAAGTTGAATCTTTCGAATAAAGCGGGCTAAATAAAAATTTCTTAAAAGCTGAGTTACTATGTTTTGCGGTGGGCCTGGAATCGCTTTTATCTGACCATCGTTTGAAAAAACAGCAATTTTTTTATAGGATTCGTCAGATGAAATATCATTACTGTATAGCTGCATAATAACAATATCTGGTTTAAAAAACTTAACTTTTTGCTCCCATAATAAACAGTAAAAAATGGGGCTATAGCTTGAAACCCCATAATTTTTTACCAATACGTCTTTATGTTCATTTTGAATTATTCCGGCAAATGAATCCGCATATGCAACCTGTGTCGCCTCAGTAAACGAATCCCCTAAAAAAGCAATTTTTTTTGTGTACTCACTTTTTGGGTGGAAATTTTTAGTATATGAAACCAGTCCATCCTGATCATAAAATACATGATGCCCGCCATATTCATGACAGGGATCATGTGATCTAAAGGCGTATGATTTGGGATGAATATGGTGAAATACCGGGTCATTGATTAGTGGGGCATTTCCATAACCAATTCCCAATATTCTTAATATAATTTCTATAATTAGTAATCCAGTTATGGTGCCAATAATGATGAGTTGTGTTGATTGGACCAATTGTTTCAATTTGTTATTCTGTTGGCACATGATAAAATTTTCTTTTTTTCTAGGGATGACTCAGTGAATTCTGTCCACAATTGGAATTGTACTATCACCATTATTCACTGTGTTTTTTTAAAAGATTTTGAGTGAAATTAAATTTTAACGAAATCCAAATCTTAACATGAAGCAAAATATGAATCATGAGTAATGAACATAACAGTTTTATATACCACATACTATCGTAACTGAACTTTTTTACAATAATATGAGCGATATTGTTTGTGTATGGATGGAGAAATAATACCCATAGTGTATTTTTTCCCCAAAAATTGATGATTGATAATTGATGAAAAATGGGTAAATTCATTATCGCATTGGCCAAAATAATTACTGTTATGCTGCTAAATATATAATTCCATATTGGATAGGAAAAACTTTTATTGGCAATGTTAAGTACAGGTGGAAATGTCATATAACTGATTGTTAATAAAATAATTATCAGAAACATATATAAATACTTAAGTTTTTTGTCTAAAAAATAATTAAAGTATATATAGCCCAAAAAAATCCAAAATGTGCTTATCATTGCTGTATCCAATGCAAAAGGATATATTACACGACTATAAAACACTATGTAGACCATACTGATAATAATGAGTAGAACCAAATAGTAGTTTTTCATATATTTCACAAAGCAAGTAATACAAATTTTTCCCCATAATAATGAAGGCAAAAACCATAATACAAATCCATAATGATTTAGAGAGGATATGTCCATCCAGAAAAATAGCCCTATAAGGCTGTCCCAAATATTTATTGCTCCTCTTTGGAGCATATTGCGTTTTAATATTTCAGCAACAATTCCTATAATTCCAAAGAAAAAATATGGAATCATTAAGCGTTGAAAGTATTTTTTTAATGAAAGAGATAAAGGCAAGTGTTTGTCTATAAAAAAACCGGAAATAAAGAAAAAAAAGGGCATATGCCATGAAAAAATAAATTGACTTGCAGGTGAATTAATATGACCTAAAACGACAAAGAATATGCCAAATGCTTTAATTGTATCAATATCTATTCGTCTTGAATATATTTGATTTGTGTGATTTTTCATATGCTATCTATCAATTTATCAATTGATACAAAAACGTACCATTAGTGAAGTAATTTCAAGCTTTTATATCTACGAAATTTATACATCCATAATATTATTTGTTTAAAAAGAAACATTTATATCATATCTTTATGATTTTGCAAGAGAAGATCATATTTTTTTCAAAATTATTTTACAAATTGTTTGTTGATTGTTTGATTCTGTGCTACTGTCCAATTAAATAACGAAAATCATTGGTAACACAAAACGTTGGAACGCCCAATAATGCAGTCCCACGAAGGAGCGTTGGAATGATAAAGGCAATATCTATGCCATGAAAAGAAGTTAGTGGGTTGATAATATCAAAAAAAAATTGAATGAACTTATTCAGGAATTATGAATGCTATTTAATTCTATAAACTTTATCGTATTTATTATACTTTTCATTCCTTTATATTTTGTTACACGCGGTAAGATAAGAGTGTGGCTAAGCTTAATTAGCAGCTATTTTTTTTATGGATGTTGGGATTATCGTTATTTGCTGCTTATTCTGGTCTTAACTTTAGTTAATTATTATTGTGCAATTAACATATCAACGCATCGCAATGTGAAAAAAAAACAGCTATATTTATCAATCAGTATAGTTGTTTCCTTGCTCATATTAGGATTTTTCAAATATTATAATTTTTTTATTTATAATTTAAATTCTATTCTTGCTTTCATTGACTTTGATAATAATTTGTCCACACTCAATATTATTCTTCCAGTTGGAATATCTTTTTATACATTTCAGGCGATGAGTTACACAATTGATGTATACAGAAACAAATTAGAACCTGAACAGTCATTATTAATATTTTCCACTTATATTGCATTTTTTCCACAATTAGTTGCAGGTCCAATCATAAGGGCCACATGTTTTATTCCGCAGCTAAGTGCCAAAAAACTCATTCATTCAGATAGGATTATCAATGGAATATATATGGTTGTTTGGGGGTTTTTTCTCAAGCTTGTCATTGCTGATTCATTGGCCATGGTTGTTGATATTCGTTTTGAAAACCCGGAAGTTCATAATGCACTTTCAGTGCTTATTGGTGTTGTTTTTTATGCCTTTCAGATTTATGGTGATTTTGCAGGATATTCATTAATTGCTATTGGAATCGCACATATACTGGGTTTTAACTTTCCTGATAACTTTGATCGACCATACTTTTCAAAAAATATTAGTGAGTTTTGGCAAAGATGGCATATTTCTTTTTCATCCTGGCTTAGAGACTATATATACATTTCAATAGGAGGCAACAGATCTGGAAAAATATTAATGTATAGGAATATTTTGATAACAATGTTGCTTTGTGGATTATGGCATGGCGCTGGCTGGAATTTTATAATTTGGGGAGGTATTAATGGGATATTTATTATAACTCATAGACTTTTTAATGTTGTTATGAGTAAAATAAAATTCTCCACGCCATCAATAGGTTTTGTTAACAATATATTTCTATTAACGAAAATACTAATTACATTTAGTTTTGTTTGTTTGGGGTGGATTTTTTTTCGTTCAAATAATTTATATGAGTCCCTAATTATAATAAATAAAATACGCCAATTTAATGATTATCATTTTTTTTCTGTTACTCAAAAAATTTATATTCTTAAAGGTACGATGCTAATAGGCTTTTTAGTTTTTGTTGAAGGGATGAGCTTGATGTATAACACTAAACAATTCTTAAATGAGTATCCAAATATAAAAATTGTATGGATCGCTTTTATTCTTGTGTTAATTTCATTTTTTGGAACTTTTGAAAACAACGCATTTATTTATTTTCAATTTTAGTCAGTTTAGATATGGACCTTATAAAAAATTTATTTAAACTCATCATTGTTTTTTTTATTATTGATTCTATGATTAGTTTCGCATTCTTAGAACTGTCAAAGCTTTCAAAAATTCGCTATTCAAGGCTTTACTACGAAAAAATAAATGCTGATGTTATATTTATCGGTAATTCAAGGGGAAGAAATAGTTTTGATTCGCCATATTTTGAGACACTCAGTGGTAAAAAATCAATTAGTTTATCATATAATGCATTGCCCTTGTCATTAGTGAAAGTTTTTTTAGGTGATTACTTAGAACGTAACACATTACCTGAAATTATATTTATTGAAGTACATTGTATTTCGGATGCTGGTTACTATGGCTTACTGAATTTTAAACAATATATGTTCAATTCTGTTGCACTAAAAAATATGATAAAAAAATACTACCCCATAGATTATTATGCAAGCATGATATCAAAATCTTACATTTTTAATTCAGAGTACTTTATTAGAACGCTTTATCATATAACTAAAAATGACCAGTCATGGATTAATCGGTTCAGGATTAGTCAAGAATACTATAATAACTTAAAACAAAATGAAGATGATTTTTTACTTCAAAAAATTGATGAATCTTCAATGAAAATATTTACAGAAATAGTTCAGAAATATAAAGGAATAACTATTATACCTGTTTTAGCGCCAATCATTGATAAGTGTCGTAATGATGAAAACATTAATAGCTTTATCTCTGACTTCGAAAGTAGAACTCAACTTAAAATTATAAATTATTCCCAGGCAATTTCTGATATTAGTATGTTTGCTGATACGATTCATACCAACGATGCAGGCGCCAGATTTATTACAAAAAAACTCTATGATTTCATAAATGCGGATGCTTCGGTTAGCTTTTAATTGACATCATTTGATTAATAATCTGTTCAGAAGAAATCTCTTTCATACAATAGTGATACTGATGATGAATGCATTTTTTTTGATTACAGGGCCGACATGGGACATTGTCAACCTGAACCACTTTGACCTTATTGCCTGTTGGCTTACAAAATTGGCTTTTTACAGGTCCAAAAACAACTACTGATGGCACATCCAATGCAGAGGCAATATGGCCACAAGCACTATCCATCGACAATACGACTGAACAGGATGCAATATGAACAATGTAATCTCGCAAATTGGACTGAATTACACGAACTTTTGCAGTGATTCGTTGAACTATTTTTTTTACAAAAGCCTGCTCCTGTGGTCCCTGAAATATCCATATTGTCCGATTATCTTTGTACAGTTCACTAATGACTTGAATAATCGTGGAACAAGGTAACACTTTTAAATTATTTGAAGCGCCAGGATGAATGCCTATGATACTCTTATATCTGGATCTATAATCATTCACTTTCTGTTTTTCTTTGTCAGAAAGCCAGATCTTTGGCTTAAAATGAGCTATGGGGCAAGATAAATATTTTGCGATTTGCTTATGAAAATCAATTAAATGTATACATGATTCATCATAGGAGACAGGATGTGTTAATAAATGTTGACCGCCTGTAAACAAGAAACCCACAATTTTTTGAATGCCGCACATATGCATCAGAAGTATTTGTCGTAAATCACCACGCACTTCAATGCCAAATTCAAATTTTTTTTCTTTTAAATTCTTGATTAATTTTGCAATTGATAACACCGAAGTCATAGAGTATTGACCTGTTACCCAGGGGGCGTTAAATACGATCATTTCGTCTATTACTCCCGGATTGTTTGCAAGTATTGGTTGTGCCCATTGACCAGCAACTAATGTTATTTTATATGACCAGTATTTTTTTCTAATGGATTGCAGCAATGCTGTTAGCAAAACAATATCTCCAATTCTATGAAAATCGAAAATTAGAATGGATTGATTGTATACATGCTGATGCCTGTTTTTTCTAAAAAAAAGTGAAGAAACAAACCATCTGTCTAACCACAGGCCAGCTTTTCTTTTGTTTTGATTGAAAGGTTTCATTCAGAATGACTCCATAATTATTTCAAAAAGTTTATTTAATGAATTACTGTTTATAACATAACAAAAAAAAACATTAGTGGCAATAGTTGAAGTCTTTATATAACAGAAAGTCAATCAAATTTTCATTGCATTCCAGGCCTAGATATGCTTTATTCTCAAAAAAAATATAATATTCAGGAGTATATAACTGAATGAAACGTTCATGCAAAAAACCGAAAATTTCAATTATAACAACAGTATTAAACGATAGGAACAACCTGGAACAAACAATACAAAGTGTAATTGAACAGACTTACCCTAATTTCGAGTATATCATTATAGATGGTGGGTCTACTGATGGAACTATTGATGTTATAAAAAAATATGAAAAAAATATTTCTTTTTGGCTCAGTGAGCCAGATAAGGGAATCAGTGATGCATTTAACAAAGGCATCAAAATAGCCAATGGGGATTATATCAATTTTCAAGGTGCAGGAGATTTTTTATATGATAAACAAGTTCTTTCTAAAATGATGGATAATGTCCATATGGATTCAGATTGGCTTATATGTGGTAAAGTTCAACGGGTAACAGAGTCTGGTAAAGTTTTGTGGACGACCCCATCTAGCTTTCATAAAACATCATTATTATTTAAAATGTCTTTACCTCATCAGGCGTTGTTTACACACAAAAAATTCTTTTATAAATATGGACAATTTGATACGCAGTTAAAATTTTCAATGGATTATGATTTAATTTTAAGATCCTATCATTGTTTTCCAGGTGTAAAAATGAAAAATCATATTGTGTCATGCTGGAGAGAAGGAGGCGTTGGAACGAACAGATTTATGGAAATATTTAAAGAATATAATTTGATTAAAAAAAAAAATAAGGTAGCGTCATACTTTAAGCTTTTTCTGATCCATCATTGGATACTATTAAAATACAGACTATCAAAACATTTTATCAAAAAAGGGAAATGAATATGTATGACTATGTATTTATAACACATGTACCCGCTTTTTATAAAGTGAACCTGTACAATAGAATTGCAAAACATTGCCGGATTTTTGTTGTGTTTGTCGCTGAAACATCAGTTCTTAGAACAAAGGATTTTATTGGCACAAACATGATGTTTGATTACAAAATCCTATATCCCGGTCCATTTGAGAAACGTTCAATATTAAAAAATATAAATCTCTTGCATAAATATTTACGAAACCTTCAATACAATACCATCGTTGTAAATGGATGGGATCTTCTTGAGTTCTGGCATGCTAATTTTGTATTAAAAGCAAAACAAAAGGCTGTTGTGGTGGAGTCAAATATTTCAGAAAGCAAAACTTCGGGCTTAAAATGGTTGTTAAAACATTTTTTCTTGCTAAACATCGACATGGGGTTTCCATCCGGTCAACTTCACAAAAAGCTGCTGGATATTTTGAAATTTAAAGGAAGGTCTTATATCACAAAAGGTGTTGGGATTTTTAACCGGCTTCCATTTGAATACACAAACAGAAAATTCCAAAAAAAATTTTTATTTGTCGGTAGATTATCTGAAGAAAAGAATATTCCAATGCTGATTTCAATCTTTAATAAACATAAAGAGTTATCGTTAACAATAGTGGGTTCCGGACCGCAAAATCAATATTTACAAAAAATCGTCACTGGCAATATTCAATTTTATTCGCATATTGATAATACTCAATTATTTCGTGTTTATTTGAGTCATGATGTCTTTATTTTGCCATCTCTCAGAGAACCTTGGGGGTTAGTTGTTGATGAGGCATTATATTATGGATTGCCAGTAATTGTGTCATCACATGCAGGCTGTCACTCTGAACTGGTTGTGGATGGCAAACATGGTATTGTGTTTGACCCAACAAGCCAAAAAGAACTAGAAGAAGCGATCATGAGAATGTCAAACGAAAAAAATTACTATGCTTATCAGAAATCGGTTCGACAGATTGATTTTCATAAACGAGATGAGATTCAGGTGCGTGCTTATATTCAAGGGCTTCAATAAAAAAGATTTTTTCAAAATATATTTAACAAAAAATTTGAAAATTATTACACACTGTCGCTAAAAAAAATAATGTAACGCAGGTGAAATCCTATTTGTTACATTGCCTGGTTTTTAATAATTTGTAGAAGTTTTTCAGCTATAATTTCATTACCTCGTCTGCCTAAATGTACAAAGTCAACATAGGTTGGGTCACTAATTAAATCGAAAATATGAGATAGATTATAGAAGTTCATTCCTTGAAACGAGTTTTCCTCTATCATCTGATAGGTCATATTCAAAACTTTTGTCTGGGATATACCATCTTGTTTATTAAATGAACCTATAGAGAGTAATGCAGGATTTTCAATGAGTGCTTTTTCAAATTTGTTGAGTGTTTTGTTGCCATAAGTTAGAGTCGGCTGCCAGATAAAATATGGAACTATTTGATGTTTATCACATATATGCCTGATTATTTCAATGGTTGCTTTGTAGTATTTAATTAACTCTTTTGCCCGGGTCTTATAATCTTTATCTTGATAAGGCTTTTTAGATATGTCCTGTGTAGTAAATTTAAATTTTATCATTGATATCAATTTGATAAAGTTTAAATTATTCAGCCCTGTATCCCTATTTGGATTATAAGTAAATTTTTTCTCTAACTGGTCACTTCCCAGGTACCTACCTGGCTTTCCCGGTGAGTAAATTCCTGCATATGAATCATTTACTCCGTGATAAAAGATTGCAATATCAGGTAGATTTCCTTTTTTAACTTCTTCTAAGAACAAAATCATATCTTGTTCCAATATAAATGCCCCTGTCCCAAAGTTTGATACTTCGTAAAATACATTTTTACTTTTATTATTTAGATACTGAGATAAAATCGAAGGAATTGTATGTTCATCAGGAACACCGGTTCCAAACATTGTAGAAGCACCGAACATAAAAACTTTTTTTGTCATGTTATATTTTGCAGGATAAATATTTACTGTATGTCTTTGACCATTTTGATTCACATTGACGTATTTAGTATTTCTTGGCATCTCGCGAAAAATGACATTTGATTGGAAGATATTTAAAGGCTCTTTTAGATAATTTCGATAGCGTTCATGTTCAACTTTCCAATATTCATCTGCCCAAACTTCTCCATCATAAACAGGAGAACTGCTCATAAGTATAGACCATGCCCATGCTCCATCTTTTGGGGAACCTAAAGGTTCATATATATTTGGAAGTCCAAGATTATAGAGTTGTTCATTAGCTGAATTTTGAATAAGATTTCGAAACAACCCTTTTATAGATAATAAGCAGAAACAAGAGAATTCCACAAAAGCAAAGCAGGTGTATGCTACAAATGCTATTATCAAAATATAGCTTGATATTCTTTGGATAAAACTTAACTCTTTCATATTTTTGATTACATTCGACTCTTGTTTTGTTAATTATCTGTAACACCAGAATATATCAAGTGCTTTATTTTATTCCAGGCAGTAGCGAATATACATTTAATAAAAAATATATAATCAATATTTAAATTATTGTTATTTAAATAAAAATCACTTATGCTTTTCAGTCCTGTGTCGTTGTTATAGTGCTTTAGGCATCTAGTCTTCAAAAGAGCATTATATCTTTTTACAATTGCTTTTTTAATCTTTGTTTTCTCTATGAAATATGCCATTGCAAGGGAGTAATGTAATGTTATTTTAGCAGAATCAGAAGATACAGTAATTGATTGATCATGAACCCTGAAATAAGACAGAGTTTCATTAATAAAAGCAAATTTTTTGTAAGCATTAGATGTTAGTAAAAAAACCAATAAATCAGGTCCTATTGCTTGCATACTGAAATCAATATTTTGTTTATTGGGGATATCAATTAATAAACTTTTCTTTAAGTCTTTTAATCTAAACAAGGCACAGCCAGGGGATACAGGATACTTGTTTTTTTCAAGTAACGCCCCTTCAATAAATTGCATTGACTCATATATCCCTGTCTGGCCTATTTGAAAAAGGGTTTGAATGTTATCGCAAGTATCTGAAAAAATATTAACAGCAGTAAAAACAAACCCAACCCTTTCATCTTTCAACAAAAGAGGTAGGGTTTTTTCAATAAAGTCAAGGGAAATATAATCATCTGACCATAAAATTTTTCCATATTCACCACTTGCTTCATCAATGCAACGCTTCCAGTTTTTAACTGGGCCAATATTTGAATTATTTTGAAAAACCTTAACCCGCTTATCACTTTGGGAATAACTTTTGATAATATTGAATGTATTATCTGTGCTATGGTTATCAACAACTATAACTTCAATGTTCTCATAAGTTTGGTTTATGGCACTTTCAATGGCTTTAATAATATATTTTTCCTGATTATAAACAGGAATTAATATACTGACTAAATTGGATTGACTCATTTTTTTATTATCCTTGCTAAAAAGGTTTTGATATTTACTAGAATTTTAGCAACATAAGGAGGAATCAAAGCCATAATATATGCTCTGTTTTTATGGGATTTTTTAAAGCTTGTCATATAAGTGTTAATGAAATCGTTGTCTAGTTGTCCTAAGGAACGATAATATAATAAGTATCTAAATTTTGCTTGATTTGATAAGTATACATCTAAAATATTTTTTGTGACATTTTTGTATTCTTTTGGCAATGTTAAAAACCATTGTGGTATTTCATATAACATTATTTGGGCAGAATCCGAACGCCATGTTTTTTCAATTTGACGAAAAAGAACAACAGGTTCAGATATGCATTCAATCTCAATTTTTTTATTTTTCATCAACTGTTTACTCAGGTATTCCCAAACAATTGATGTATATATATGACTTGTTCCTAAATACGTATTCATATCGCACTTATTACATTCAGTTTTAACTACAAAAGAGCCAAGTGGCATTTTATCCCAAATATGTGTAAATGCTTCAAAGGGGTCATTATATTTTTTATTGTGTAAAAAATTAGGAAGATGTCTGTTGATTTTGACTTCCAGGGTAGAATTAACATGCCAGCCATCAAGAATCAACAAATCCAAATTTCCATCAAGCTTTTTATCTATTAATGAAAAAAATTCAGGAGAAATAACTTCATCGTCTCCGATGGGGAGATAATAGTCAGTATTTGCCATGGAAATGACAGATATCATATTTTTTTCTAATCCAATATTTTCTGGTTGTATCTGGAAAGAGAAAAACTTACGTTTTAAAGCCAGTTCTTTTAAGTAATTTCCTGTTCCATCCGGGGAACAGTTATCTGATACACAAACATATATACCCATTGATTCAGTATATTGGAGTATAGAATCCAGTAATTCTTTAAGATACTTTTTTCGATTATAAGTTGGAATACAAATTGAAAGCGTTTTGTTCATAATTATAACTCCTTTGTTTAGCTTAATATTTTTTCTAACGTTGGTGATTGTTTTTTGGAAAAAATAAAATACCACACCTGTATAGGGCTGAGTATTGCACTAATGGAAATTGAACAAATAGTACCAAGTATTACTCCTGGAGTCCCAAATTTATAAGCAAAATAAATTGAGATTGGAATATTTATAACACCTGTAATGATTGAACAAAAAGCACCAAGCCTGATTTTTCCAATTCCAGAAAGAATATTTCCCCAGGTATTATTCCAAATGGATACAATAGTAAATGATCCAATACAATGTATTAACAAATCAGAAATGATTATATGTGAACCAACCCATAGCTTTATTATGTATTTTGAGGTAAAAATCAATATAAGAATTCCGGTTAATACTGGAAGTAGTAAGAGGATCATTCTAATGCATGTTTTTTTTATCCATTTTAGATCTTTTTTTATATATGCTTCTGTATATGCTGACCATAGAGGTTCATTTATAAGACCATGAACAATTATAATAAAATAAAAGAGTTTAAAAGTAATATCATAAGGAGTAACATGTTCAGGACCCAACACCTGGGTAATAATGATTTTATCAGAAGTAAAAACCACCAAAACAGCCAGTTGTATTATAAAAAACTTTGCTCCTAGCCCCAATAGATCTTTTGCCTTAGTCATATAAAAATAATTAATACCAGGAATAAGATTCAGGTTATTTTTAAAGTAAGCAAAGTTTAGTATTAAACTTGATAGTATTATTGGAAAACCATAAAAAAGAGCAAGGTAGTCCATTTTACCAGAACTAAATTTCGATAAAATATATATAAAAATAAATGATAACAGGTTTGTCAGAAATTGACCAAAAACAACAAATGATGATTTTTGTATTGAATGAAATAATTGATTAATAATGGACAAAATAAAATTCATCAAAATACAAAAGGAAACTATTAGAACTATTAATCTTAATTCACTGGAAGTAAGAATGCTTGTGTTGAATATTTTTTGCCAGTTAATCCATACACTCATCAAACTAATGCCGAAGAACATACTAAAAGAGATTACAGCAATAGAAATATAGCTGGTAGAAATATATATCCGAGCTAATTTAGAATCATTTTGAGCAAAGGCTTCAGCAACCTTATTTCTTGTACCATTGGCCAGACCAAAATCAAAAAAAAGCATCCATGAAACCATTGACAGCAGCGTTGCCCATATACCATACTTCTCATTGCCCAAATAGTTAACCATTAAAGGGACTATCAGAAATGACAATAAAACAGCAAAAAATTTAAATACAAAAGATCCTTTTATCTGCTTTAAATGATTTAATGTTCTGGGGTTGGAGGACTTGTTGAAGGAAGGTAATTTCAATTTACAATGACCCTACCCAGTTTAACATATTTCTTACTCCAGTTCGTTTATCAACTTCAGGAGTCCAACCCATTTCAGAATTACATTTTGATATATCTGCAACAAAAATCTTTTGATCACTTATTCTGGGTTCTATTGCTGTATAGTTCATTTTTATACCAAGCTCCTGTTCAAGAATGGAAAATAATTCCAAAAGGGATAGACTGTTTTTCATTCCACCGCCAATATTAAAAGCATTTCCTCTTATCTTATCTATATGGTTAATTGTATTAAAATAAAGCTTTGTCATATCATCAGCATATAAAACATCTCTTACTTGTTTGCCATTTCCAGAAATGGTAAAAGGTTCTTTTAATACTCCTTTTTTTATCTCCAATGCTTTTTGACAAAACCAACCAATCCACCCCTGATCATAAGTTGCAAACTGTCTTCCACCATACATGGATGAATGCCTCAAAACAACAGTGTTTAAACCAAAAATTCTTGCATAATCAAGCATGTATTGATCAGCAGCACCTTTTGAGCAGCCATATGGAGAATGAAAGTCCAAAGTAATGTTCTCATCAAAGCCATCTGGATAATCCTTGGCAATATATCTTGTTTCTTTTTCCTCATAAGAAACCCATTCTAAATCACCATAAACCTTATTTGTTGAAGAATATACAAGAGTACAGGAAGGGACATATTTCCTAACAGCTTCCAAAACATTGATGGTTCCAATAACATTTATTTCCATATCAAGTCTGGGTCTGGCAATGGAGGTTGTCATTGCAACCTGACCAGCCAGATGAAATATCACATCTGGTTTTACATCTTTAATTGTAGTTTTAACGTCACCCTGGTTACGAATATCTCCGTGAATGAATTGAAACTCTCCATTTTGCTTCAGCCACTTAAGATTATCATTTGAACCTAGCCTTGAAAGGTTATCAAAAATAACTAGATCTTCCTGTTGTTTAAGCACTCCTAAGGCAAGATTTGAACCTAAAAAGCCACACCCACCTGTTATTAAATATTTCACATTTTTTTCCTTACAAAATCTTTTATAGTCTTAATCATAAATTTCAATTGCTCTTTCGCCATTCCTGGGTATACGCCAATCCAAAAACTATCATTCATGACTTTATCAGTATTGTTTAAGTTGCCAATAATTTTATAATCAACACCTTGTTTTAATCCATCAAAACAAGGCTGACGTGTTATGTTTCCAGCAAAAAGATTTCTGGTTTGAATTTTATTTGATTCAAGATATTCTACTATTTCATTTCTACTAAAAGATAAGGCATCTCTTAACGTTAAAAGAAAGCCAAACCAACTGGGTTCGCTGTGTAGTGTTTTTTCAGGTAATATAAATATATTATCTAAATTCTTTAGTCCCTGGATTAGAAATTGATGGTTGTTAATTCTTTTTTCTATAAATCCGGGTAATTTTCGTAGTTGTTCACAACCAATAGCAGCCTGAAGATCTGTAATTTTAAAGTTATAGCCAAAATGGCTGTAGACGTATTTATGATCATAACCAAAGGGTAATTTTCCAAATTGTCCTGAAAAGCGTCTGTTGCATGTATTATCAAAGCCGCTTTCACACCAGCAATCTCTTCCCCAGTCTCTCATGGAAAGAATAATTTTTTTTAGCTTTGGATCGTTGGTATATAATGCGCCGCCTTCACCCATTGTAATATGATGGGGTGGATAAAAACTGCTTGTTCCAATATCACCAATCGTACCGGTATATTTTCCATCATATTTTGAGCCAAGCGCATCGCAGTTATCTTCAATCAGCCATAGATTATGTGTTTGACAAAATTTCTTTACAGCACCAAGGTCAAATGGGTTTCCTAATGTATGTGCCAGCATGACCGCTTTTGTTTTCTCAGATAATGCACTTGTTAGCTGACTTGTATCGATATTGCAGGTCTTAATATCGATATCAACAAATACAGGGATAGCGCCATATTGTATGATTGGGGCAACAGTTGTTGGAAAACCAGCTGCAACAGTAATCACTTCATCGCCGCGGCTAATTTTTTTTTCTTCTAGCAAAGAAGAGGTTAAAGCCATAAAAGCCAACAAATTTGCGGAAGAACCGGAGTTAACTGAAAAAACATATTTTGTATCAAGTAGTTCAGCCAATTGTTTTTCGAACTGTTTAGAAAATCTGCCATATGTCAGCCAAAACTCTAAAGATGCATCCATGAGATTAAGCATTTCATTATTATCAAACACACGGCCTGCATAGTTAATTTTCGTTATCCCTTCTGTAAATTGATTCTCTTTATTATTGTGAATATGTTCATAGTATACATTTGTGTAGCGTAATATCTGATTTTTAATAATCAATTCCATTGTAGATTTGCTTACTTTTGCCAATTTTTTTACAATTTGATTGTGTGGAATAAAAAAAGATCTATTTGCCGGAACGATAAACTCATCGTCTAATTGTCCATTTTCCAAATTGGAATTGTCAATGACCACAGACAGATCTTTCTGTTTATACTGTTCTGATTTTTTGGAAACAGATAAAGCAGTATACCCATCATCATGCTTTTCTATAACAAGATATGGTCTTAACTGTGAGTCGTTATGACTGACAAAATTTACAGCAATGATTTCTCCTGTTTGAAACATTCTCTATCAATCCTTTACGAATTTTGTTTTTCATAATGAATGGTCCTGAATAAACCATCTTTTAATGCAACCATTGGCTTCCAACCCAAATTTGATATTTTTGAGATATTTGAGGTTGAATGCATTATTTCATTCTGTCGATAGGGAATCGCCCCAAAGTTTAACTTGCTCTTGCTTTGAACAAGATCATGTATCAGATTAACAATGTCTTTAATGCTTACCTGATTTTCACTACCAATTTCATATTCAAAAAAGGATTTTCTATCAGCGGTATGATGCATTAAAATTTTTTGAAATGCACTGATAACATCATCAATATAAATAAAATCTCTTTTTTGAAGACCATTTGTGAGATCAATGGGATCATTTTGAATCATTTTTCTGATAAGATATGTAATAAACTTTCTGTCATCATCCCCAGGGCCATAGAAATGTTCCAGTTTGATATTAATAGCGGTTATGGCAGAAGATTTCATTTTGAACCATTCAAGAAACTGTTTTTTTGAAAGTGCATATGGATTTAGACTTGCTGAAGCTACTGTGTCAGCATTGAAGAATATTGGAACGTTATTAAGGATGGCCAAATCAAGCAATTTTAATGGAAACAACACATTTGTTTCAACCATTTGGTCTGCTGGCTCTCCAGATCTACCATAAACAGTAGCTGTATGAACAATGATATCTATTTTGTTTTCACCGAAAATCTGGTGAAGTTCCATATGATCGATATCATACATTATTAATTTTTTTGAGATATCATTAATTCTCCATGAATTTGAAAATGACCGCTTTAAGATAATAACATTGTGGTTATCAATTAAACATCTTGCCAAATAACTTCCTAAAAAACCAGTAGCACCAGTGATCAGGATATTCTTTTTGGCTTTAATATTATTCATCGTTCATTGCCCATTTAGCATTTGCATTTTTTGCTGACTGTATGAAATTGTAAAGGTCATCAGAGGTCAAAAGTGAATTATTTGTATAATATGCTTTATACCAGTTAATTGTTTTTTCAAAGGCAATATTATTATTCCAAATACTTTTCCATTTTAAATAAAACAATGCCTTAGAGCAGTCAAGTTTAAGTAAATGCGCTTCATGAGGATTGTTTGAATTTTGATCTACTTCATAATCAACAGCATCCCAAAACTTCTTAAAAAAATTAACAACTTCAACAACTGTGTATTCTTTGTTCGTATCGGGACCGAAATTCCATGCGCCAGCATAATCCTTTTTACCCATAAGTAGTTGTTGTCCAAGGTATAAATATCCGCTCAATGGATCCAGTACGTGCTGCCATGGTCTGGTTGAACCCGGACTGCGAATCATTATCTTATTCTTCTTTTCCACTGAACGTATAATATCGGGCACTAAACGATCCTGAGCCCAGTCTCCACCTCCAATGACATTGCCAGCCCTTGCACTGGCCAATAATAATGAATGCGACTTTCCATAGCTATTTGGATTAAAAAAGGATTTTCGATATGCAGCAGTAATTAACTCGGAACATCCTTTTGATGCACTATAAGGGTCATAACCACCCATTGGATCAATTTCCCTGTAACCCCAAACCCATTCCTTATTATCGTAACATTTATCGCTTGTTATATTAATAACCGCTTTTACTGAAGGACACTGCCTGCATGCTTCAAAGACATTTACTGTGCCCATAATATTCGTATCTATTGTTTCTTTTGGATGACTATAAGATAATCTGACAAGCGGTTGAGCCGCCAGATGAAATACAATGTCTGGCTGGTGACGTTCAAAAGCGTTACATAGTGTATTTAAATTGCGAATATCACCGATTATGGAGTGAATATCCATTTTCAGTAAATCAAAATGGCTGGGTTGCGTCGGTGATTCCAATGAATATCCCACTACGTCAGCGCCCATATTTTGTAGCCAAAATGCTAACCATGAACCTTTAAAACCAGTATGCCCTGTTATGAGTACTTTTCTATTCTTGTATATGTTATTAAATAGATTATCCATGTGTTAATTATCCCATAGTTTCCATACAGCATTTCCGGAATCCCACATTTGCTCAATTTCTGTTTTATCACGTAAAGTATCCATTGGTTTCCAGAATCCATTATGTTTGTATGCGACCAATTGATTTGATTTGGCCAGGTTCTCAAGTGGTTCACGTTCCCAGACAGTGTTGTCACCATCAATATAATCAAATATTTCAGGTTCCAGCACGAAAAAACCACCATTTATCCATGAGCCATCCCCTTTTGGCTTTTCTTTAAAGGAATAGACATGATTATTGTTATCAATATTTAATGCGCCGAATCGACCTGAAGGCTTTACAGATGTTACAGTTGCAAATTTATTGTTCTTATTATGATAGTCAAGGAGTTTCATTATGTTGACATCGCCAATACCATCACCATAGGTCATCATAAAAGTTTCATTGTTTATAAAATTTTTTATGCGTTTTATCCGGCCCCCGGTTAATGTATTCAGGCCAGTATCAATCAATGTTACTTTCCAGGGTTCAGATTTTTGTTTATGAATAATTTGCTGATTATTATTTGCAAAATCAAATGTTACGTCTGACTGATAAAGAAAGTACTGAGCAAAGTATTCCTTAATTATATGTCCTTTATAACCTAAACATATAATAAACTCATTAAAACCATAAGCGGAATATATTTTCATTATATGCCAAAGAATCGGTTTTCCACCTATTTCTATCATAGGCTTAGGTTTTACGTGGGTTTCTTCACTAAGGCGTGTGCCAAAGCCACCGGCTAATATCACGACTTTCATTTTTCCTCCAAATTGTTTTAAGACATCTTTATGGCATCCTTCATATTCCAGTTAACACTTTTTTTGTACGATTTGTCTTATGTAGAGACGCACGGCAGTGCGTCTCCGAGCAGAGAAAGGGCAAACATTTTTTGGTTCTTAATTTCAAAGCATCGATAAACCTTTCTTCGCTCAGAGACGCACTGCCGTGCGTCTCTACAAGGGGAAACACAATCACAATTCTGGAAAAAGTGCTAACTACTTTTCAACAAATATGAAGGATGCCCACATTTTCCAGGTATCTTTCATGTAAGGATAAGTCTTCGGTAAATCCATACCCTTGAGCCAGGATAAAAATCAAAACATAAATAAATGGCCGACTGATAAACAAACAGGAGATACATCCCAAACATCTGAATATATTTTCGAGAGATCATCGGGTTTTGTAAAATATGATGTATCGTCATCTCTAATTGAAAAAAAACATAATACCTGACCAAATCTTTAGTGTTATTGAAAATATTTTTGAATTATTTTTATAATATCAAATGGATGGTATTTATGTGATAGAATATGTATTCCTTCGCCTTTTTGATTTCTTAACTCTTTTTGATTGATATAGACATTGATATGTGGTTAAAAATGTTCTTGATGGGTTGATTCCAACGGCACCTTTTTAGTTAAATCAATGAAACATAATTGTTTTGTATAGAATTTCTATTTAAACATTTTTCTATCGCTTTTAACAATTCTGTGTTACCTCTATATCTTTTTTTTATATCATTTGCGAACTTTTTTTTTCCATATAAAAAACGCCTTCTTCTTCTCCTTTTATGAAAAAAAACAGCTTTAAAAAAATTTTTTTTAACATGGGATATCCTCTATTTATTTAGGAATCTATCAATTTGTGATATCAAGATCATTTACCCCGGGCAGTTCTGCCTGGTAAAAATTCTGACTCAACAAAAAATTTATTTTAGCGGCCACTGCACCTCAAAACGATGCCTCGGTAACATATGAGG